>VMHT01017611.1_pt1 | contig 15465 bp, 15 predicted proteins | sample 4693611 | NCBI WGS metagenome assembly VMHT01 (sample SAMN12280063, study PRJNA550983) | marine metagenome | isolation source: seawater sampled from same location over 5 years 0.02-0.2 micron viral filtrate | place: USA: collected off the coast of southern California halfway between the port... ... | reverse complement strand
TCTTATGATAGTTTAATAGAAAGATCAGATATAGCTAGAGACGCTAACGAAGAACTCGCTATAAGTAAGCTAAACTTCAGTATGGCTGATAAGTTAGGTTTCCAGTTTTTAGATGTAGGTGGAGGTTTACTTTTAGGTGGTATGGAGTATTTAGAAGCTGGTGTAAACATACTTAGAGATGTTGATAGAATAGGAGGTCCACTAGGTAGTGGTGGGTTTGCTTATATACCAAAAGAAGGTAATGAATTTACTTACTTTAAAGATAAAGGTCAAGAAAGAAGACCTAGAATGGATAAAGAAAGAGCTAAGTTTAGAAAAGATGTAGCTTTTGATGATGCTTTTAGCAGTTTAGATAATTTTGGTAGATTTTTATTTGAAGAATCAGGTAGACAATTACCGATATTCGCGGGTATGATAGCTACTGGTGGAGCAGCTGGATTAGCTGGCGCTGGAACATATGCCGCTGCTGCTGCTGCAGGTACGGTTATAGGTGTTCAATCAGCTGGTCAACAAATTGGTGATATGACTTACCAAGACATGCTATTAAATACAGATGATTTTGACTACAATGATTCAAACCAAACTGACGCTATGAAATTTTTAGTTGGTACTGGCTTTGGTTTAGCTGAAGGAGCTTTAGGTGTTGCGCCTACTTTTATTATAGGTAAAACAGCTCTGGGTGGTGGTATGAGAACTTTCTTAAAAGGTACTAGTGACGATATAGCTATGGTTACTGGTAAAGAGTATTTTAAGAAAAACATATTAAAAGAGTTTTTAATAGGCGCTGGTGGTGAATCTGTAACAGAGGGTATGACTAGTATTTTTCAGAATTTATTTACTGGTAGACCAATACTAGAAAACGTAGATCACGCTGCTTTTGCAGGTGGTTTCTTTGGCGGTGTTATGGGTGGTGGTGGTGTTGTTATGGGTGCAGCTGCAAGAAACATGGCTAATAAAGAAATTGTTCAGGGTGTTTTAGATAACGGAAAACGCCATAACGAACTAACAAAAGAGCTCCAAGGTTTTAAAGATAATAGAACGCTTACTTTAAATAAAAAAAGAGTAAAAGAAATAAGAACTGAATTAAAAAACCTACAGCAAAATACAGCTGACATAATAGATGAGTTTAGCGAAACTTGGAGCGCTAAAATGGGTTATAACGTGTATGAAGATTATAAGCAAGTTGTTGGTAACATGTACGATTTACGAGCTCAAGCTATTGAAATTAAGGATAGAACGGATATTGATGACAATAAAAAACAAACCTTAATAGATGGTTTAGCTTTAAGGTATAAGCAAAACGAAGCTATATTAGACGAGTTTAAAAGCCCAGATAAATATGGTAACAGGTTTACCTTATTAAAAGGAACAGATCCTAAACGTTATAAAAAAATATTAAAAGAAGCTAGAGCTAAGTTAGAGGCTGATGGTCAAAACACAAACGAATCAGCTATAAATAAAGAAGCTGAGTTAATGTATAACAAAGAGCTTGTAGATGCTACAAAAGCTAATGTTCAAAAAGTTATAAAACAAACAGCCCTTAACTATGAATCAGATATATTTAAAACAGAAGACGAAGCTGTAAAAAGAGCTAATGAAGAGTTAGCAAAAGATTTAAGTCCATCTGAAAAGAAGTATTGGACAGCTATAAAAAATGGAGAAAAAGGAACTAGAAATGGTATAGCTGGTAGAGTCAATGGCGTGTATAGATTTGCAACAATAGAAGCTAACGAAGTTAAAAACAGTAGAACAGGTACTAAAACACATGAGGTTAGTCACTTGATATTTTGGGATAAAATACTAAGAACACTTGGTGACAATAGGCTTAACACAACAAAAGCTAAAAAAGCTTCTTTAGAAGACGCTATAGCTAAAGACATAATAGAATACCTAGAGGTAAATCAACCTAGAATTTATGCAGACATGTTTGGTTTAGACAGATCACAACGTGTAGAGTCAGAAAAAGGTAAATTTAAGTCAAATGAAATAATAGCTGGTTTTATAGAAAGAGTAAGTCAAATGGATTTATCAAAACCTCAAGATAAATCTTTCGCTAGTGGCTTTGGTAAATTTATTTCTGATATAACAGGTTTAGATAGAGACACATACTCAAAACCAAATGATGTTATAGACTTTTTAATAACACTAGGTCAAAAAATTGAAGACGGTACGCTAGACGCAAACATGCTTGATAAACAAAGAATAGAAGAACTGTTTAGTAAGTATGATTTAAATAGTGAAGGTAAAAGCACAGAAGAATTAGCAAATTCAATTTCAGATAATAAAACTTTATTTGAAACAACAGAAGATCTTATCAACGCTGTTGATTGGAACAAGTTAAGTTTAGAAGATAAAAAAGATGTAGGTGAGATGATTGGTGTTTACTGGGAAAACTTTGTTAGAAAAAAGTTTAAACAAACAATGTCCGTAAATACAGATGATTTTGAATTAGAAAACTTAGCATCTGAGTTTGTTATAGGTGAGAAAGCTAGAAATAGAGGTTTAGCTGAGATAATATCAAGATATGATCCTGTAAATAATCCTAATGTTAATATAAATCAATGGATACAATCGTCTGGTCAAAAACAAGGTCAGATAGACTTAAGAGTATTAGGTTTTGCTAAAAAATCTAAAACGTTTGGTAGGTTTGAAACCTCATTAGACGAACAAAGAGACACTGGTGGACCTGCTTTTGAAATAGCCGTAAATGATGATGCTTTAGATATAAACGAAACAACTAAACAATTTAATGAGTTTAGAAAACTTTTAAACATAGAGTTTGAAGGTGATTTATATAACAAGACGTTAGAGGTTAACACGGAAACATTTCTTAATTTAAAAGATGCTAAAGGTAAGTTTAAAGGTAAAACAGTAAGAGAGCTTTTAGATATTAATCCTAGAAGAGCTAGAACAATAATACAAGATTATGCTGCTAAAAATCTTAGAGCAGATGTTACAAGTATTATTGGTGCTCAAAAATCACAGAAGTTTAAAGATTTTATAAAAGACGAACAAAAGCTACAGAGTTTAATTAACTTAATAGCTGTAAAACATAGATCAAGCTTTCCTTTTTTAAGTGAGGTTGTTGGATCTATGTCTGTTTCAGAATCACAAGCAAATCAACAAAGTGATCAAGGTCAATTTGTTAGTGATGAAAAAGCGGGTAATAAAATATACAAACCAAAAGACATGAGTAAAATGAACCCTGCTGAAAAAACAGAGTTTATTGATTTTGTTAAAAAAGCTTTTGTTGATGGTTTAAGGATAAAAGGTAGTAAAAAATCTGGTCCTGGTTATGTAGACGCAGATGGTAATTTAACTGGAGTTGTAGAGTACGACGGTAGAGAAACAACTCACAAAGCGTTGAAAGATGCTTTAGCTAATGAGTTGATACTAGATGCTACGTTTACAGCTATGGAAAACTCTGGTAGCATGCAAGCTATGTATGAAGGTATAACTGGTAAGTTAGCTGAAAATATAAAAAGAGATCCTGAATTAGCATTTAGCGTTAGTCAAGCTGGTGGATTACAACAGTTAACAAGGCTTGCAAAAGAAGTATTAAAAACAGATTATGATTCTGTATTTGATTCTTATGGTGTTTTAAGTGATAAGTATAAAGAGAATTATACTCCTGAAATGGCGGCTATAATACAAGATATATACGACAGTGGTTTAATACAAGATCAGAGTACTTTGCAATTTTTAAGAGCAGTACAAGCTAATAAAGCTATACCACAAAATGTTAAAGATCAAGTTAAAAAGGCTTTAACTAAAAAATCAGACATAAGTTTAAGAGAAGACTTTGCTAATGACATGGAAATTTTAGCAAATGAGTTTGGTGCTGAAGTTTTAAACGTTATTGGTTTTGATGCTTTAGGATTTATAAATAGAGTTTTAGACCCTGCTAAAAAGAAAAAAGCCACAGGTAAGCCTGGAGAGTTTTATAGAAGATTAGAAAACATAAAATCTAATCTTGTTAACTCCAAAGCTGACTTACCATTAGAATTAGACCTTAGTAAAGTTAGGCCAATGAATGTTAAAATAAACGGTGGTTTATTTGATAGGATAGATAAAATATTAAACAATAAAAAAGGTAGAAAATTTGATTTTAGTAATCTAAACGCAGAAGGTAAGAAAGCTGAGCTAGCTAAGTTAGAAAACGAAATAAAAGATGCTAACACTAATAATAAAATATTATTTAAATATCTTATAAAAAAGTTAGTAAACAGCAATATATCAGATGCTAGCTTAATACGCATGTTGCAATTACAAACTAATGCAGCTGAAGGCTTTAGATCGTTAACTGGTTTAAAGTACATAACGGTAACAGACGCACCTATAGGTAAATTAAAAGGTGAACATTTAGCAGATAACGGTGGTACTATGCTTGAAATAGCTGAATTAAGATATAAAAACTTAAGTGATTCTAAGCTAGATGAAGCTATAGATGATATAATAGAATATCATGATCAATGGTTAGAAAATAGAGATAAGTTAGACTTTGTAGATGTTTTTGGTAAAAACAACCCTATGAAAGATCTTAGAATAAGACTAGCTGTTGACCAACAAAACATATTTACTTTTGATATGAAACCTGCTGAAACTTTAATAAAACAAAGAGAGGGTGATATTAAATTAAAAGCACAAAATAAGAAAACTAAAGGTGTTAGGAATACATTAGAACTAGCAAACAGTGTATCTGGTAAAAGAAAAGGTATAAGTGTATTTGATTTTGATGATACACTAGCTAAGTCTAATAGTAAGGTAGGTGTTACAATGCCTGATGGTACTACTAGAAAAATAAATGCAACTGAGTTTGCTTTAGAGTCTGCTGACTTAGAAGCAGCTGGTGCTAGGTTTGACTTCAGTGAGTTTAGCAAAGTTGTTGATGGTAAAAAAGGGCCACTAGCTGATCTAGCTTTAAAAAGACAAGATAAATTTGGTAGCGGTGACATATACGTATTAACAGCTAGACCACAAGAAGCTGCATATGCTATACATGCGTTTTTAAAAGGTATTGGTTTAGAAATACCTATAAATAATATCACAGGCTTAGAAGATGGTAGACCCGAAGCTAAGTCTGATTGGATACTAGGTAAAGTAGCTGAAGGTTACAATGATTTTTATTTCGCTGATGATGCTATTAAAAACATAAAGGCAGTTAAAGATGTGTTAAGAGATATAGATGTTAAAGGTAGGGTAGAACTTGCTTTTAGTGACTCAGCATTAGAAACTAAAATAAACGAAATAATACAACATCAAAGTGGTATAAATAAAGACGCTAGGTTTTCAGCTATAGTAGCTAAAAGAAAAGGTATGAACAAAGATAAATATACCATGTTCTTACCTCCGTCTGCAGAAGATTTTGAAGGACTATTATACTATATGACTGGTAAAGGTGAGCAAGGAAGTAAAGATTTAGCTTGGTTGCAGGATAACTTATTTAAACCATACTTAAAAGCAGTAGATGCTATCAACATAGCTAAAACATCAATAGTAACTGATTTTAGAGAACTAAACAAACAATACAAAGGTGTTGGTAAGAAACTAACAACGTTAATGCCTGATGGTAATTTAACGTATGATCAAGGGATTAGAATTTACATATGGAACAAACAAGGTCAAGATATACCTGGTATTTCTAAAAGAGATTTAGATGGTGTTTTAAAAGAAATAAACAAAGATCCTAGATTAAAAGAATACGCAGATCAAATACAAGTAATCGGTAGCGGAATGGATGGTGTTTATGCTCAGGCTAAAGATGGTTGGGAAGTAGGTAGTATACTAGGTGATTTAGATAATTTATCTAATAAAGTAGGTAGAAAAAGATTTTTAAAAGATTGGATAGAAACTAAAGAAGCTATTTTCACACCAGATACATTTACAAAGCTAGAGGCTGTTTATGGTACTAGATATGTTGAAGCAATGAAAGACATATTGTGGAGAATGGAAAACGGAACTAACAGACCTAGCGGAGCCAATAGAGCTACTAATAGTTGGTTAAATTGGATAAACAACTCTGTGGGTACTATAATGTTCTTTAACAGAAGATCAGCATTGTTACAAGGTATATCATTTATTAACTTTATAAACTGGAGTGATAATAACATATTCAAAACAGCTGCGGCTTACGCAAACCAACCTCAGTTTTGGAAAGACTTTGCTATGATATGGAATTCACCTAAATTAAAACAAAGACGTAGAGGTTTAAAAACAGATTTACAATGGCAAGAGATAGCTAACGCTGCTAAAAACTCTAAAGATAAGTTTAATGCCGCTGTTTCTTGGCTGTTACAAATAGGTTTTACACCTACTCAATTAATGGATAACTTTGCTATTGCAGCGGGTGGTGCTCCTTTTTATAGAAACAGGGTTAATAGCCTAATAAAACAAGGTATGTCTAAAGCAGATGCTGAAGCAAAAGCATTTGATGATTTTTCTGAAATAGCTGAAAAAACACAGCAATCAGGTGATCCAGCTTTAGTATCCTCAGAACAAGCTAGTCAGCTAGGTCGTTTGATATTAGCGTTTCAAAACGTTACGCAACAAATGACTAGACTTATGAAAAAGTCAGGTACTATGTTGGTTAAAAGACAAAAATACCCTAATCAATCTCAGTTTCAAAGTGACATGAGTAACGTTAGTAAAATAATATACTACGGAGCAATACAAAACTTTATATTTACTTTCTTACAGTCAGCTATGTTTGCTATGTTGCCAGGTTTTGAAGGTGAAGAAGATAGCAATCAAGTTAAACAACTTTTAAAAGAAGAGGCTAAAAAAGCTAGAATGCTAAATAATATGGTAGATACTTTGTTAAGAGGCTCTGGTTTAAAAGGTGCTGTTTTAGCTACGTTAAAAAATACTATAATGCAGTATCAAAAACAAGAGAAAAAAGGGTTCACAGCAGACCACACTTATACTATGCTAGAGTTAATGAATGTTTCACCGCCAATAGGTTCTAAACTTAGAAAACTATATGGAGCACAACAAACTAAGAAATTCAATAAAGATGTTATGGATGCTAGAGGATTTGAGGTAATGGCTGATGGTAGATTAAATCTGTCACCTAATTACGAAATAATTGGAAACTTAGCTTCAGCCGCTTTAAATTTACCTCTTGATAGAGCTATAAATGAAATTGAATCTTTAGTAGAGGCTACTGACAGTAGAAATGCTAAATGGCAAAGAATAGCATTGGCTTTAGGTTGGAGGACTTGGGACGTTGGTGTTAAGAACGAAGAGGAAGACGAATTAAAAGTTTATATAAAAGATCTAAAAAAAGCCTTAAAAAAACAAAATAAAAATAACAAAGGTTTAAATATTAAGTTTTAACAACCTAATTTTTAATAAAAACAAGTAATAATATTAAGATAAACCCTCACTATGAAAAAACTCGTTATATTACTATGTGTATTCATAGGCTCCACTGCCTTTGCACAAGAAAAGAAAAGTAACTTTTTTAAAGAAGTCTATAATGATTTCTTAAAATATGGTACATTTTATGCTGCCGGTAACGTAGGTAATGCTAAAATGGAAAACAAAGAGTACTTCGTTAGAACAAACCCAGATGATTTATACGCAATACCTGATGTTGTAGACGAGACAGTCTACCACCCATATGATTATAGATATGGTTTTGGTATACGTAAATTAGCTAGATTTGATTACGAAAGTAAACCTGGTAACTTTTGGACAGGTGATCAAAACATTGAAAAACAAACAGCTTTATCAGCACCAACTTCAGCTGTAAAAGGTTTAGAATATTTATTACATTGGGAAAAAGAAAGACAAGATGGTGAAGAGTTTACTAATAAAAGATTATTTGTTAGACACACGGGTAAATATCATATTGGTAAGTTTGAAGCTAGAGAGCAAGGTAATGTAGGTTTTGAATATACCTCTGGTGAAATAAGAGCTAGATTACCTATTGGTAAAAAGTTTAGTATATCTGCTGGAGCAATATATAGAACTCATCAACAGCCTTACGGATATAACCCAATTGAAATTTGGTTAAATGAAACTGCAACGTGGACAAATCCTAATACGGGTGAGTCATTTGAATATCCAGCTAACCCTTGGTATTCATTAGGATTTTTATATGGTTATGATGATATATATTACACATCAACTAATGAAAATGGTGTTGAATCTAGTGATTGGTATTGGATAGATGGTGATGGTAGTATAGTTGCTTATACTGATCTACAATTTAGAGATGATGTATTTTTTGAACTGATGAATCGTTTTAACGAAGAAGCATGGTCTGAACTAGAACCTTTTGCTGAAATCGCACCGATCGTCGGTTTTGACTTTTATCATTATAAAGCTAATTTCTGGTTACATGCATACGGAAATTATATATTACCTTATCATAAATATGTAAGAGGTAATGAGGATTTTAGCTATCTTCACAGAAACAGCTGGGGCAAAGGCGGACACAATGATTTATTAGAAGGAGAACAATGGGACGATTATCAAGCTGGTATAGTTTTAGGGTGGAAAGTTAACAAATCAATAGGTGTATTTATTGAAGGTGAATACACTAAATTTTGGGACTCAAAAATATTTAACTCAAACTTAGGAGTTAACTTTACATTTAGATAATGGCAGAGCTATCAGAAAAATCAGAGGTAAAACTAGATATTAAAACACTAGTAGGTATAATTATAGGTATTGTATCTGTTGCGGGTATATGGTTTGATCTAACAGCAAGAATAAGCACTATAGATAGTCAGCTTGTAAGGTTAGAATATAATCAAACTTTAAATGATGAATTTAGAATTAAATGGCCTAGAGGTGAGATGGGTGCATTACCAGATGATGCTAAACAAGATTTAAGAATTGAATATCTACAAAAAGACGTAGACAAACTTATAGCAACAATTGAAGAACTAAAACAACAAAAGAAGTAATGGCAAAACAATTAAGTGAGGAAACTAAAGTAACACTAGACTTAAAAACACTAGGGCTTATCGGTGCTGGTATCGTAAGCTTAGCAACAGTGTGGTTTACTTTACAATCAGACATAGCACTCGCTAAAGAACTACCCGCTCCAGTTATTGATAGGGTAGAATATGATTTAAAAGACGAGTTGATCCGTCAAACAATACTTGACACTCAAGATGACGTTGAGTCAATGAAAGAACAGTTAAACAAAATAGACGAAAGACTATACGAATTACAACAAAGAAGATAATGAAATACTTAATTTTACTTTTAATACCATTTATATCATTCTCACAAGTCGATGTCCCTTCTAAGTACTGGATAAATGATGATCAGTTTGAAGATAAAATAAACGCGAAAAGCGCTTTTGGTGATGATGATTCAAAACCTGTTATTGTAGAGTTTTGGGCTAAGTTTAATGAGGCAAATTGTTTTGGTGAGTGGGAGGAACTAGAAGATGCAACCTACTATAGAGTTGACATAGCTGAAGCTCCTAATTCAAAGAAAAAATATAAGGTACGTATGGCACCTACTATTATACTATTTAAAGATGGTATAAAAGAAACAGTTTGGAAAGCAGGTCTAGATTTAGAGCTACCAACAAACTTAAAAGAAATACAAGAAGCAATAAACGAAATAAATCAAGCAAGTAAATTTTAATTATGTGGAGTTTATTTAAAGAAAAAAACGAAATAAATGAAAAAAATGTAATAGGATTTGCATCTTTTATAGTGATGACTTTATTCGCTGTAGCAGATCTTGTAACAAGTGTCATTTATGTAGATGGTGGATTAGAAATTAACGAAGTAATATACAACTCATTTGTTTGGGTTACATTAGGTTGTTTTGGTATATCCGCTTTTGAAAAAGTAAAAAAATAAAAATATGTGGAAATTAACTAAAGAGTACTGGAAAGATATGTGGAAATTACTATGGAGTAAAACTACAGTCGATGATATTATTATAGCTAAAGCTGAAGAAATTAAAGCAAAAGCTAAAGCTGTGAAAGAAGCACTGAAGAAATGAAAAAAATAAGCAAACACGTATCGTATAAAGAAGGTACATACAGTTTGACAGCTAATAGGCTTGGTTTGCCAAATGATCCCTCTGATGAGCATTTAGCTAACATGGAGTTAGTTGCAGAAAAAGTGTTTGAACCTCTTAGAGAGCACGTAGGACACCCTATAAAGATTAATTCGTTTTATCGTGGACCTCAACTCAATAAAGCTATAGGCGGAAGTTTAACATCACAACATTGTAAAGGCCAAGCGATTGATATAGATGATTCGTATGGTAATGCTACTAATGCTTATATGTATGAATGGATCAAAGAAAACTTAGATTTTGACCAGATGATATGGGAGTTTGGTACTGATGAAAACCCAAACTGGGTACATGTTAGTTTTGTAAACGAAGGTGAGAATAGAAACAGATGTTTAAAAGCTTATAGAAAAGAAGGTTCAAGAAAAACCTATTATAAATTAAACTAAATATGAAATTATGGAAAATTGCCCTTTTTGTTCTGGCTGCTACTGTAAGTAGTTGCGGAACGTACAACAAAAAACCTAAAATACAGGTAACCCATGTGTTAGCTGTAACAGAGCAGGGTGACACCTTGAGATTACCTATAAACATGATTAAGCCAAATGTTTATTACAACGTCATATCATATCCTAATAGATATTATGGCGGTTGGTATAATAACTATTATCAACCAGGGTACTATAATAATAGACCTATATACGCTCCAAGCAGCGGTAGCTCAAGCAGTGGTAACAATAACAACAATAATAATAATAATAATAACAAACCTACACAAGTAAATGCTCCGCGCCCAACACCTAGTGTTAATCCGCCAGCTACACCTGTTAATCCTAGAAAAAATAGATAATTATGAGTTACATAAGTAAAATTATAGCTTCGGCTAGAGCAAAAAAACCTTCAGCTCTAAAACACACAGTAGACGCAAAAGGAAATCCTAAAGGTAAAAGTCACCTTAGCAAACATAAAGCAGGACACTGGGGACCTGATGGTCACGGAGATAGATCTGCTAGTGGTATAATAGCTAAAGGGATAAACGCTGGTAAACAAATAGTTGAAGATGGGAAACAACTAGTTGAAAATGTAAAAGAAAAAGTTGATGGTGCTCCTACTAAATTTACAAAAGAAGCTTTAGGTAAATTACCTTCAGGAATAGGTGGTAAGTTTGGTACTATTGTTGATCAAAAGAAAAAAGAAGCTGGCTTACTACAAAAAAAAGGTAAAAAGAAAAAAGGATTAAAAAATACTTGTTGGAAAGGTTACGAAGCTATTGGTATGAAGAAAAAAGGTGGTAGAAAAGTACCTAACTGTGTTCCTAAAAAGAAAAAGAAATAATATGACTTGGTTGCAAAGACATTTACAGACTAGGGAAGCTGGTTGTCCTACTTGTGGTGAATCACAGGGTAGTTGTGACACGTGCTCTCCTTTGCAAAAAAGAAAAAAGAAACCTGACGTAAGAAAAACTACAAAAGGTAAAGGTCGTAACTTTCGTACAACAAAAGAAGGTGCTGGTATGACAGCTAAAGGTGTTAAAGCTTATAGAAAGAAAAACCCAGGTAGTAAATTAAAAACAGCGGTTACAGGTAAAGTTAAACCAGGAAGTAAAGCCGCTAAACGTAGAAAATCATTTTGTGCAAGATCTAAAGGTTGGACAGGTGAAAGAGGTAAAGCTGCTAGAAGAAGATGGAAATGTTAATATCAGAAGAATACAAAAAGAAAATACAAGAAAAACATCAACAGCATAAAAAATGGGGAGGAGCTGTAATAGCTAAAGGACCTAGAATAGATTTTATAGCAAAGATAAGTAACTCTAAAAGTATTTTAGATTATGGATCTGGTAAAAATTCTTTTGAAAAAGAAATTAAATCTATGTATGATGTTGTACCATACTCAATACATAACTATGAACCTGGTATAGAGGAATTTAGTGGTGATCCACCTTGTTGTGATATGACTATATGTATAGATGTTATGGAGCACGTGGAACCAGAGTGTGTAGACACTGTATTTAAACACATATTTAATAAAACAAATAAAATCGTTATGTTTAACATCAGTTGCGTTCCAGCAGGTGGTGCTTTTGCTAACGGTGATAATCTTCACTTAACTGTAAGACCACCTCTCTGGTGGCTAGACAAAGCTAGAAAACATGGCTTTGAAATAATAGAATCTACTAGTGGAATGAAGCATGTTGAATTTATAGCTAAACCAGTTGGATCAGCATGAAGTTCTTTGATTTAAATAATAACGGAAAGTACGACTGGTGGGAATATATATTACCTATCCTGATAATTTTTGTGATTGAGCTAGCCGCTGAGCTCGTGGCAGGATTTTTGATACCTTTGATTTTCTAGGAGCGGTCTTAGTTAACTTTTCACCTTTCATCCAATCATTATAACTTATCTGATTATCTTTAAGATCACTAAGTATATGCCAATTAATATCTCCTCTTCTTTTTAAGAAATACATAAACTGTTGCTCTAACTCTGCATCATGAGCAGATCTAGTTAATAAGTAAACTGGTAGATGCCAGCTATGAGGTGCTGCATTACTTTTAACACCACGTTTATCTTTACTTAAAACATTATCAACTTTTTTAGCAAAGAAATCAAAACCTATTAAGTTTAAGCTTTTATAGGTTTTTACTTTTTGCATAAACCAAAGTATAGTTAAAAACCCGGCACTGGGTCTATATGATCTAGGATTTAACATATCTACATCAAACATGTTCATTATATCAATTATTTCTTGATCTGCATACATTTGTGTGTAAGGCATACCTATGGGTAAACGATCTTCTATTATCCAATCGCTTAAACAGAAGTTTCCTCTACATCTGTTAAGTAATATCTTAACGTCTTTAAATTTACCTCTTTCAAACCATTCACGTTTTGTATCGTAACATGGTGCTCTGAATTGACCTGTTACCCATATATCTACCTTAGTACCTATAGACTCTTCTTGTGCAGGTGTAGCTTGTATAGCTCTACCAAATCTAACAACTATATCATAGCTGTTTATAGTGTCTTTAAGTTTATGATGCATTATTTCTACGGAGTTACCGACAAATAATACATTTTTATTTTTTACAAGCTCTTGTATGTCTTCAACCATTCTTCTGATAATTCTGCATTTTTATATTCTTCAAACCATGGTCCTCCATTTGTGTAATGCAGAGCTCTTGCTTTATCTGTATCATAACCTTCGTGACCTACCAAACAATTATACCTTCTAGGTAAGTCTACTATTTCAGCGTCGTTTATAAATTTAAATTCGTGTAATTGATCTGGTCTAGCATTGTCTAAATATTCTTTTGATAATTTATTTTTAAAAAATTTATTAGAAAAAAGCATCAAAGAACTCCAGTTTTTCTTTGGATAACTTTTATTAACTACACCGTTCATCTTGTTAGATGATGCTTTATAATCAGGGTGTTTTACAACACCTAATGGTTTTTGACCCATATATCTACCGATTTCTCTAGGATCACATCTCCATAAGAAATCATTATCACAAAACAAAGCTTTACCTTCGTAATTACAAATCATGGGTATATAAAATCTTGTAAAAGAAAATTCTGTTGATTCACCCTCTACATCTTCTCTACCATAAAATCCTATTTCTTTTAATTTAGTCTTACATAGGTAATCCACTTGGCCATCAAACCCAGCATCTCTCATAGATTTGATGCATGTTTTTGTAGCTTCTGGAAACCTAGAGTCATGTCCTACAAATATTCTCATAATGTTATTCTTTATTATATTATCACTTATTTTTTAAGATTTTGAACCTGATGTTCTTCTGTTTATATCATCATGGTTAAATTCAGCCCAGTATAATTCAAACGCAACACCATCTTCTAATCCTTCAAACTGATGGAATTTACCAGGTTTAACCATAGTAAAATCACCAGCTTCAAGTATTGTTTCATCAACTAAGCCCTGATCGTCTTGCCAAACTCTTATTATCATTTTACCAGACTCAACAAAAAATCCGTTCCATTTAAATTTATGTTCATGCTCTGAACATTTAAATCCTTTGTTATATTCTATTCTGTGAAACTCTAGTACACCATTTTTGTGTACCATTTCGGTTTTACCCCATACTTTTCCTGCTTTCATTATTTTTGATTGTGTTTAAAATAAGGTCTTTTCCAAGTCTGTGAAGTCATTGGAAACCTTCTGTTAATAACTACCTTTTTTGTTTTTGTTACTGTTGGATTAAGATTCCACCATTTTTCCCTAACATTTTGTTTTATAGATGTTATTTTAAATTTATCTAAAGACTGTTCTTTTTTATTTTTAAAATGAATACTACACAGTATTCTAGGACCAACAGTATCTACTTTGTGAAACTGATATTGCGGTATGTATAGCAAATCACCAGCATCTAGTACAAATTCATCTATAATTGTTTTAGGTTTATCTGGCGCGAACTCTTTATATATAGTCCATTTAACCTTACCTTCTTGATGAAACAAAAAGTTTTCTGTCTTATCACAATGAGCAGGAAAGCTTTTTGATCCTTTACTTGGCGAAGCATATACGTTGCATTGACCATGACCAAAATATCTTTCAAACTCAAAACACATATCTACTAATTTTTTACTAGAGTACTCAGCAAAAGGAATTACTATACTTTTACCTTTCCACCATAAATCTACTATCTTACTCTTTTTAAAGAAAGGTTGTTTTAGTGCTTTGTGTTTATCTAAACACCATCTGTCACCTTTGTCATCATAATCTAATATCTGTAAACCTTTAATGTGTGGATATTTATTTACGTGACTAGATAAATCGTTCCACGTGTAAAGATCTTTAAATTTATTTCTTCTAAGTATTAAATGTTTTTTACCCCAATACTTTGAAAAAAATAAACTTTTGCCTACTGGATCTAGTATCTCTTCTAATGTTATTTGTTTTTTCATATTTTTATCCGTCGCAGCTTAAACAGTTTGGATCCATTGCTTGCTTAGCTATATCACCTCTAAGAACTGATTCAGTTCTCATATAATATAGAGTTTTAACACCTTTCTTCCACGCGTCTAAATGAACCTTGTTTATAAACTTAGGTTCTGCTTCTGAAGGAAATGCTAAATTTAAGCTAACAGATTGATCAACATACTGCTGTCTAATACCTGCTTGATTAATTAGTTCTAATTGATTGATTTCTTTGAAAGTTCTGAAGACTTCTTTGAGCGGTATGTCGTGATCGCCCAATGTAATTTTCTCTAATGCTTTTACGCCCTGCACCGAGCCCCCGTCCTTTAAGATTTGGTCCCATATTTTTTTATTGTTTAAATTGTTTTGTTCTAATACTTTTTCAAGAGTTGGATTTTTACGTATGAACGTGCCTTTTGCAGACTGGTCTGTAAAAACATTAGCAGCCCAAGGCTCAATTCCAGGACTAATATTCCCAGATAACTTACTATTACTAACAGTAGGAGCAATAGCTCTGAGATGTGTGTTCCTAAAT
>VMHT01078172.1_pt1 | contig 15468 bp, 12 predicted proteins | sample 4693611 | NCBI WGS metagenome assembly VMHT01 (sample SAMN12280063, study PRJNA550983) | marine metagenome | isolation source: seawater sampled from same location over 5 years 0.02-0.2 micron viral filtrate | place: USA: collected off the coast of southern California halfway between the port... ... | reverse complement strand
GAGTCTGTTTTTACCGCTGAAGATTTTCTTGTGTTGTCAAACAATGAATCTACTGATTCCTGAAGCATACGTTTTTCGTTACGTAAAATAACTTCAGGAGCTTTGATCTCCATTAATCTTTTTAGACGGTTGTTACGAATAATCACCCTTCTATAAAGATCATTTAAATCTGAAGTCGCGAAACGTCCACCATCAAGAGGTACAAGAGGTCGTAATTCTGGTGGAATTACAGGAACCACTTTCATAATCATCCATTCCGGGAGATTCTCGCGATTGTTATTGGCATCACGGAAAGCTTCTACAACCTGAAGACGCTTAAGCGCTTCAGTTTTACGTTGTTTTGAAGTCTCGTTATTTGCCTTGTGTCTTAACTCGTAAGAAAGTTCGTTAAGATCTATTCTTCTTAGTATTTCAATAAGACATTCTGCTCCCATTTTAGCGATAAACTTATTTGGGTCGCTGTCTTCTAAATACATATTTTCCTGCGGAAGGCTATCTAAAACGTTTAGATACTCTTCTTCAGTAAGGAAATCCATTTTCTTTAATGGCTCACCTTCTTCGTTTTTAGCAATACCAGCTTGAATTACTACGTAACGCTCATAGTAAATGATCATATCTAATTTCTTAGATGGAAGACCAAGCAAGTATCCAATTTTATTAGGTAAAGAACGGAAATACCATATATGTGCTACAGGAACTACCAAATTAATGTGCCCAACACGGTCTCTACGTACTTGTTTTTCGGTTACTTCTACCCCACAACGGTCACAAACAATTCCTTTGTAACGTATTCTTTTATATTTACCGCAGGCACATTCGTAATCCTTTACAGGACCAAAAATACGCTCACAAAACAAACCGTCACGTTCGGGTTTGTGCGTACGATAATTGATAGTTTCCGGTTTTAGAACTTCACCACGAGATTCTGCGAGGATAGATTCCGGGGAAGCCAAACCGATAGAGATTTTATCAAATCTCTTTACTGTATTCTTATCATTATTTCTAGCCATAATAACTCTGCTGCTATAATTATTGTGAAAAATCTGTTTTTGGGGCGTCGAAACGCCCCTTTAAAACAGTATTTTATTCTTCTAATTTAATATCCAAACCAAGACCTTTCAATTCGTGCATAAGTACGTTGAAAGATTCCGGCAGGCCGGGTTCTGGCATAGGCTGTCCTTTTACGATAGACTCGTAAGTTTTAGCCCTTCCTATCACGTCATCTGACTTCACTGTTAAGATTTCACGCAGGGTGCTTGATGCTCCATAAGCTTCAAGTGCCCAAACCTCCATCTCACCAAAACGCTGTCCACCAAATTGTGCTTTACCACCAAGTGGTTGCTGTGTAATAAGCGAGTATGGTCCAATAGATCTGGCGTGCATCTTATCTTCAATCATATGTCCTAGTTTCAACATATAGATTACCCCTACAGTTGCAGGTTGGTCAAAACGATCTCCTGTTCCACCATCATAAAGATAGGTATGTCCATATCTTGGAATTCCGGCTTCGTCTGTAAGCTCATTTATCTGATCTATGGTAGCTCCATCAAAAATTGGAGTTGCATATTTCTTTCCAAGCTTTTGTCCTGCCCATCCAAGTACAGTTTCGTAGATCTGACCAATGTTCATACGTGAAGGTACCCCAAGTGGGTTCAACACGATATCAACCGGTGTACCATCATCAAGGAATGGCATATCTTCCTGGCGAACTATTCTAGCAACAATACCTTTGTTACCGTGACGTCCCGCCATTTTATCACCTACTTTTAGTTTACGCTTTTTAGCGATGTAAACCTTAGCAAGTTTAAGGATACCAGAAGGAAGCTCATCTCCCACAGAGATTGTAAACTTCTCTCTTCTTAGGTTACCCTGAAGATCGTTTTCCTTGATCTTATAGTTGTGGATAAGATCTGCTACCAAAGTATTCAAATGATCATCTGTAGTCCAGGTACCGTGAGTTAAGTGAGTATAATCGTCTACTGAGTTAAGCATTTTCAACGTATACTTCTTACCTTTTGGCATTACCTCTTCTCCAAGATCATTCTGAACTCCCTGAGCAGTTTTTCCGCCGATAATAGCGAATAACTTATCTACAAGTTCAGCCTTTAAATTGGCGAATTTAGCATCGTACTTTTTCTCAAGCGCTGCAACATCTTCCTTATCCTGAGCTCTTTTACGCTTATCTTTAATGGCACGAGCAAAGAGTTTCTTCTCTATTACCACACCATTTAAAGATGGAGAAGCTTTAAGCGATGCATCTTTAACATCACCGGCCTTATCTCCAAAGATAGCACGAAGTAATTTTTCTTCTGGTGTTGGGTCACTTTCTCCTTTTGGAGTAATCTTACCAATAAGAATATCTCCAGGTTTAACCTCTGCACCAATTCTAATCATCCCGTGTTCATCAAGATCTTTAGTAGCCTCTTCTGAAACGTTAGGAATATCATTAGTTAATTCTTCGTTACCTAATTTAGTATCACGAACTTCAAGAGAATACTCATCTACGTGAATAGAAGTAAAGATATCTTCTCTAACCACTTTTTCTGAGATTACAATCGCATCCTCAAAGTTGTAACCTTTCCAGGGCATAAAGGCAACTTTCATATTTCTACCTAGTGCAAGTTCCCCAGCTTCGGTAGCGTAACCCTGACATAAAACCTGACCTTTAGTTACTCTATCTCCAACCCTAACAATTGGCTTAAGGTTAATAGAAGAACCCTGGTTAGTTTTACGGAATTTTATAAGATCATAGCTCTTTGAATCACTATCAAAGCTTACCATTCTATCTTCTTCAGTTCTATCATACTTAATGATGATCTTTCTGGCATCTACATATTCTACTTCTCCTTCTCCTTCAGCATTAATCAATACTCGAGAATCTGTAGCTACCTGGCGCTCAAGACCGGTTCCCACAATTGGAGAATCTGCCTGAAGCAACGGTAGTGCCTGGCGCATCATGTTAGATCCCATCAACGCACGGTTCGCATCATCGTGTTCCAGGAACGGAATTAACGAAGCCGAAATAGATGAAATTTGGTTTGGCGCAACATCGGTATAATGAATCTCTTTAGGATCTACTACCGGGAAGTCACCTTCCATTCGAGCAATTACCCTATCTGAATCTATAGTACCATCTTCTGTAAGTGGAATGTTAGCCTGAGCAATTTTCTTATCCTCTTCCTCTTCAGCACTTAAATAAATAGCTTCTTCTGAAAGATTTAATTTTCCATTCTCAACCTTACGGTATGGCGTTTCAATGAAGCCCATTCCGTTCACTTTAGCATAAACTGAAAGTGAAGAAATAAGTCCAATGTTTGGACCTTCAGGAGTTTCAATAGGACAAAGTCTTCCGTAGTGAGTATAGTGAACATCACGTACCTCAAACCCTGCTCTTTCTCTTGACAAACCACCTGGCCCTAATGCTGAAAGTCTACGCTTATGCGTGATTTCTGCAAGCGGGTTAGTTTGGTCCATAAATTGAGACAACTGGTTGGTACCAAAGAAAGAGTTGATCACAGAAGAAAGTGTCTTCGCGTTAATCAAATCTATCGGGGTAAATACCTCGTTGTCACGAACGTTCATTCTTTCACGAATGGTTCTTGCCATACGAGCAAGACCAACTCCAAACTGTTGAGATAATTGCTCACCTACAGTTCTAACACGACGGTTAGATAAGTGGTCTATATCATCAATCTCAGCTTTAGAATTAATAAGCTCGATTAAATATTTAATTATGGTAATAATGTCTTCTTTGGTAAGCACTTGCTTATCCATAGCCACATCAAGACCTAATTTTTTATTCATTCTATATCGACCTACTTCTCCAAGGCTGTAACGCTGATCTGAGAAGAATAATTTATCGATAATACCACGTGCAGTTTCCTCATCTGGCGGTTCTGCATTACGAAGTTGACGATAAATATGTTCTACCGCTTCTTTTTCAGAGTTGGTAGGGTCTTTTTGTAATGTATTATGAATAATGGCATAATCACCGGTTTGGTTATCTTCTTTATGAAGAAGAATAGTTTTACTTCCGGTTTCAAGAATTTCTTCTATATGCTCTTTTTCAAGTTCTGTATCGCGATCTAAAACGATCTCATTACGTTCTATTGAAACTACCTCTCCTGTATCTTCATCAACAAAATCTTCATACCAGGTATTCAATACACGGGCCGCTAGCTTACGACCTAATACTTTTTTCAGTCCTGTTTTTGAAACTTTAACCTCTTCAGCAAGATCAAAAATCTCTAAAATATCTTTATCGCGCTCAAAACCAATAGCACGGAAAAGTGTAGTAACAGGTAATTTTTTCTTTCTATCGATATAAGCATACATTACGCTGTTAATATCGGTAGCAAATTCTATCCATGAACCTTTAAAAGGAATTACACGGGCAGAATAAAGTTTTGTTCCATTTGCGTGGAATGATTGTCCAAAGAAAACTCCGGGAGAACGGTGAAGCTGAGAAACTACTACACGCTCTGCTCCATTGATACAAAAAGTACCGCTGGGAGTCATGTAGGGAATAGTCCCCAAATATACGTCCTGTACGATGGTTTCAAAATCTTCGTGTTCAGGGTCAGTACAGTATAGTTTTAATCTAGCCTTTAGTGGCACACTATACGTTAGACCACGCTCTATACACTCCTGAATGGAATATCTTGGCGGGTCCACAAAATAATCTAAAAATTCTAGTACAAATTGATTACGGGTGTCCGTAATTGGGAAGTTTTCCAGGAAGGTATTATAGAGACCTTCATTTCCCCGCTCTTCTGATTTGGTTTCTAATTGAAAGAAGTCCTGAAAAGACTTGATCTGGATATCCAGGAAGTCCGGGTAATCAGGTCTGTTCTTTACAGAAGAGAAACTCACTCTTTCAGTTTGCTTTGCTAACATCAATGGACGGATTATAATTTATAAAAAAACGGGCGCGCTATAGGTTATCCTCTATATACGCAAAAGGGTTTAGACCTTCAGGAGCGAATCCTGAGGTCTAAACCTAAATAATATTGCTTTCGTCAAGCTTATTTAAGCTCAACCTCGGCTCCTGCTTCTTCTAGCTGTGATTTAAGTGCTTCAGCTTCGTCTTTAGCAACTCCTTCTTTTACTGGAGCTGGAGCGCCATCTACTAATGCTTTAGCGTCTTTAAGACCAAGACCGGTAAGCTCTTTTACAAGCTTAACAACCGCTAGTTTAGATCCACCTGGAGCTTTAAGAATTACATCAAATTCTGTTTGCTCTTCAGCTTCTTCACCACCACCAGCAGCACCGCCACCAGCAACAGCTACTGCAGCAGCTGCAGGCTCAATACCGTATTCTTCTTTTAAAATATCAGCTAACTCGTTTACTTCTTTTACGGTTAGGTTAACTAATTGTTCTGCGAAATCTTTTAAATCTGCCATTTTCTATCGTTTTTAAAAAGTTCTTTAAATTTATATTTGTTAAAAAGTGCGTACTAGGTTATCCTTCCTTTTCAGAAAGTGTTTTAAGAATTCCAGATAATTTACCACCACCAGACTTAAGTGCTGAAATAACATTCTTAGCAGGTGATTGTAACAATCCAACGATATCCCCAATAACTTCTTCTTTAGATTTGATGTTAACCAAGGTATCAAGGTAGTCATCACCTACATAAATTCCTTCATCAACAAACGCACCTTTAAGAAGTGGCTTCTCGTTTTTCTTTCTGAATTCTTTAATTACTTTAGCTGGTGCATTACCAACCTCAGAAAACATTATGGATGTATTGCCTTTTAAAACTGAAGGAAGTTCTCCAAATTCTTTATCTGAAGCTTCCATAGCTTTAGCAAGCAATGTATTTTTAACTACAGCCAGCTTTACGTTAGCTTTAAAACAAGCTCTACGTAAGTTTGAAGTTGTTCCGGCATCAAGGCCAGATATATCTGCTAAATAAACAACAGAATTATCTGTTAACTGGGCAGTTAAATCTTCAATTACTATTGATTTTTCTTCTCTTGTCATAATCTATACTATTATTGCTCAGTGAACCTTTTAGTATCAACCTGAACGCTCGGGCTCATTGTAGAAGACATGTGAATACTTTTAATATACACACCCTTAGCTGCCTGAGGTTTCAACTTCACTAAAGTAGTTAATAATTCTCTTGCGTTTCCAGCAAGCTTTTCGGCGTCAAATGATGCTTTTCCAATTCCAGCGTGAACAATACCAGTTTTATCAACTTTAAAGTCAATTTTACCAGCTTTTACATCAGATACTGCTTTTGCAACATCCATAGTTACTGTTCCTGTTTTTGGATTAGGCATAAGCCCTCTTGGCCCAAGTACTCGTCCCAAAGGTCCTAATTTACCCATTACACTAGGCATCGTGATAATTACATCAACATCTGTCCATCCACCTTTTATCTTGTCAAGATATTCATCAAGACCAACATAATCAGCTCCGGCTTCTTTAGCCTCTTCTTCTTTATCTGGAGTAACTAACGCAAGTACTTTTACATCTTTACCAGTACCGTGTGGAAGGGTTACAACCCCTCTTACCATTTGGTTAGCTTTTCTTGGATCTACGTTCAAACGAACCGCTAAATCCACAGATGCATCAAAGTTTTCGTTAGCAACGTCTTTAATTAAAGCAGAAGCTTCTGCAACCGAGTACATCTTATTGCTCTCGATCTTAGATTGGGCTTCTTTTTGCTTTTTAGTCAATTTTGCCATTTTTAATTTCTTTTTGGATTAAAACGGTGCATCACCTTTTACAGTTATTCCCATTGAACGAGCTGTTCCAGCAACCATTTTCATTGCAGATTCTACGGTGAAGGCATTTAAATCCTGCATCTTATCTTCTGCAATAGTTCTAACCTGATCCCAAGAAACACTTGCTATTTTCTTTCTGTTTGGTTCTCCTGAACCTTTTTTGTTCTTAGATGCTTCCAACAATTGTACTGCAGCTGGAGGAGTTTTAATCACAAAGTCAAAAGACTTATCTGAATAAACCGTAATCGCAACCGGCAATACTTTACCTTGTTTATCCTGGGTTCTACCATTGAATTGCTTACAGAATTCCATGATATTTACCCCGGCAGCACCTAAAGCAGGTCCAACTGGTGGTGATGGGTTAGCAGCACCTCCGCGAACTTGTAGTTTTACAACTTTACTTACTTCTTTTGCCATTTTCTAAATTTTTAAGGTGATAGTTTATTAGAGTGGAAGCTTTAAAAAACCATCAAAAAATATGTAACTAAAATCTTTATACTTTTTCTACTTGCATATAGCTTAATTCTAACGGTGTTTTTCTTCCGAAGATTTTCACCATTACTTCAAGCTTACGCTTTTCTTCATTAATCTTTTCTACTGTACCATTAAAGCCGTTAAACGGACCGTCTATAACTTTTATGGTTTCCCCAATAGTAAAAGGTATCGCAACATTATCGGTTTTTACTGAAAGCTCATCTACTTTTCCAAGCATTCTGTTCACTTCAGATTTTCTAAGCGGAACAGGATCTCCTCCTTTTGTTTCCCCTAAAAAACCAATAACGCCGTTAATATTTTTTATCACGTGTGGCATCTCTCCATCAAGACTAGCCTGAATCATTACATAACCAGGAAAATAAACACGCTCTTTATTTACTTTCTTACCGTTTCTAATTTGAATTACTTTCTCGGTAGGAACTAAAACCTGATCTAGATAGTCTTCCATCCCAAGATGGTTAATTTCCTTCTCAATATAGTCTTTAACCTTATTTTCCTGACCGCTAACGGCACGAACTACATACCATTTTTTTTCCTTTCCCTCTGCCATTGTAATATTTTTTAAGATTTAATCCATTCGAAATATTGCTCAATAGCCGAGCTGAAAACGGTATCAATTCCCCAGATAGCCAGAGAAAAAATTATAGAGAATACCGCCACCAATATGGTTAGCCTTTGTGCTTCGGGCCAGCTTGTCCAGGTAACGTGGTTTGTTAACTCGTTGTAAGATTCTGATATATAATTGCTAATTCCTGCCATGTGATTCTTAAGGTATTTGCACGGGTTGAGAGGCTCGAACTCCCGACACCTGGTTTTGGAGACCAGTGCTCTACCAACTGAGCTAAACCCGTAAATATAATATAAAGGAAGGTTTCCCGCCCTGGCGGGAAACCTTTTTATATATAAACTGTAATTAGTCTAAAATTTCAGTAACCTGTCCAGCACCTACTGTTCTACCACCTTCACGGATAGCGAAACGTAGACCAACATTCATTGCAATTGTCTGGATAAGTTCAACAGTAATTGTAAGGTTATCACCAGGCATTACCATTTCAACACCATCAGGAAGACTAATTGTTCCGGTTACGTCAGTTGTACGTACGTAGAACTGAGGACGGTAGTTGTTGTGGAATGGAGTGTGACGCCCACCTTCTTCTTTTTTAAGGATATAAACCTCTGCTTTAAACTTAGCGTGAGGAGTTACAGATCCAGGCTTGGTAATTACCATACCTCTAGAGATCTGAGACTTTTCAATACCTCTTAATAAGATACCAACGTTATCTCCAGCTTCACCTCTATCAAGGATCTTACGGAACATCTCAACACCAGTAATAGTAGAAGTAAGTTTTTCAGCCCCCATACCGATGATCTCTACAGGATCTCCAGTGTTAGCTACACCAGTCTCAATACGACCAGTTGCAACAGTACCACGTCCAGTAATAGAGAATACATCTTCGATAGGCATTAAGAAATCCTTATCAACATCACGCTGAGGAAGTTCAATCCAATCATCTACAGCCTCCATTAGATCAAGAACAGTCTTAGACCATTTCTCATCTCCTTCTAAAGCTCCAAGTGCAGATCCAGAAATAACAGGACCATTATCACCATCATACTCGTAGAAAGAAAGAAGATCTCTCACTTCCATTTCAACAAGCTCTAAAAGCTCCTCATCATCAACAAGGTCAACTTTATTTAAGAATACAACGATTCTTGGAATACCAACCTGACGTCCAAGAAGGATGTGCTCACGAGTTTGCGGCATAGGCCCATCGGTTGCAGCAACTACAAGAATTGCACCATCCATTTGAGCAGCACCAGTAACCATGTTCTTCACATAATCGGCGTGACCAGGACAGTCAACGTGAGCGTAGTGACGGTTAGCAGTTTGATACTCTACGTGAGAAGAGTTAATTGTAATACCTCTTTCTTTTTCTTCAGGAGCATTATCAATTTGATCAAAAGCACTAGCTTCTGAATATCCAGCATCAGCCATTACTTTAGTAATCGCTGCTGTTAAAGTCGTTTTTCCGTGATCTACGTGTCCAATTGTACCTATGTTAAGGTGCGGTTTGGAACGATCATAAGTTTCCTTTGCCATAATTAATACTTATTTAATCTTAGTTATATATTAGTGTTCAATTTAATACAATCTAGAGCCAACGACGAGAATTGAACTCGTGACCTCTTCCTTACCAAGGAAACGCTCTACCCCTGAGCTACGTCGGCAAGCCGAAAGTTCCACTTTCAAGGTTCACCGGTTACAACAAGAAAAACCATAAACCAACACTGGTTTACGGATATTTAATTGTTACTCAAAACCGGAAAAATAAATCAAGAAAACAGAAATTTAATTTCCTGTTTTCCAATTAAGAGCGGGAGACCGGGTTCGAACCGGCGACATTCAGCTTGGAAGGCTGACGCTCTACCAACTGAGCTACTCCCGCATTGTTTTAATTCAAATCCTATTATTTAAAATTAAAAACGAATCCTTAAACTTTTAAACATAAAACCGAATCAATTAAGTGGGGAGAGCAGGATTCGAACCTGCGAAGTCGAAAGACAGCAGATTTACAGTCTGCCCTCGTTGGCCGCTTGAGTATCTCCCCAATTTATTTTTCCACTATTTCATAGAACCGTAGCCGGCGTGCCAGCTAAGCTTTATGACGGTTTGTTTTTTTTAACGGCTGCAAATAAACGTAATTTTACAGCACCGTCCAAAGCATTTTTAAAAATTTTTCTATAAAATTTTTAGCAACTTAATTTTCAATAAATTAAGCTTAAAAAAAATACTTAGTTCAAAATTTCAAGAGCCGATGGAGGGACTCGAACCCACGACCTGCTGATTACAAATCAGCTGCTCTAGCCAGCTGAGCTACATCGGCCTTTACGCTACTTTTCAGCATAAAAAAGTCCGCTATTTCTAACGGACTGCAAATGTATATAAATTATTCCTTTCACAAAACAATTTTTCAAAAAAAATATCTAAACATGCGCACTTAATTTTTCTTTACGCTTAATTAACTGCCGCTGCAAGGATGAAGCACATTCATCTACACATTCTTCAAATTTCTTACACGTTTTTTTAACCATAATGTCTCCACCAGGAATGCTCAATAAAATCTCAGTAATCTTATTATCTTTTCCACTGGTATTTTGAACCTTTAGAAAGACGTCAGCATAGATAACTTTATCATAGTAATTCTCAAGCCTATCCAATTTTCGTTGGATGAAATCAATTAATTTTTGATCGGCGTTGAAGTTGACAGACTGCACATTTACTTTCATATTCTGTAGAATTTAATTAAACAATTATTTCAATTGACCTTTTTATTCCGTGGATGCGCCATTTGATGCACCCTACTAAGCTCTGAAATGCTATTATGAGTATACACCTGCGTAGCCGCAAGGCTGGAATGCCCAAGCAATTCTTTTACAGCGTTAAGGTTAGCGCCCTGGTTCAATAAATGTGTTGCAAACGAATGCCGCAGGATATGCGGACTTCTCTTTATTTTGCCAGATACCTTACTAAAATAATTATTTATAATTCTATAAACAAGACTTTCATATAATTTAATACCTTTTTGGGAGACAAATAGATACGGCATCTCCTGCCCGGCTAAAATATTTTCACGTTCCTTTAAATAAACCTTCAAGTTTGAAATCACACCCGGCAGGAGTGGAATAATTCTTTCTTTTTGTCTTTTACCCAAAACCTTTAACTGCTTACCGGCAATATTCACATCCTGGACTTTAATATCTATTAACTCTATACGCCGCATCCCCGTGGTATAAAAAAGCTCTACGATTAACCTATCTCGTAATCCTTCAAAATCTGAAGTATCAATCTGTTCTAACACTTTTTTTATTTCAGCTTCAGAAAAAGGAACCTGGATCCTGGAAGCGGTTTTTAAAGCTTTGTGTTTTGCTAATGGCGAGAATTCTATATCACCTGTTTTTTGCAAAAAGCGATAATACGCTTTTAAGGAAGAAATTTTGCGGTTTATGCTTCGGTTAGAAACTCCCTGATCTACCAGACTAATTATCCAATTTCTAATTTGAGAATAATGTAATTTACTTAAATCCTTTTCTTCAAATTCATAAAAAATAAATTCCGAAAAAGATTCTAAATCGGCTTTATAAGCAGTGAGGGTGTTGGGAGAATATTTTTTCTCTAATTGAAGGTAATCTATAAACTGGGAAAAGGGCATAAAAAAACTGTTGATAGACAAAGTTAGCAAACTTTAATCTATCAACAGTTATATTGCTTTTCCGAATAACTTCGGAAAAATTCGATTATATCCTTTTACTAGATATCTTCCTGATCTCTCAAATGCTGAATGTACTCGGCTTTTTGAACCTGAGCTCTCTTCGCAACAGAAGGTTTCGTGAAATGCTGGCGGCTTCTCAGCTGGCGCATTGTTCCGGTTTTATCGAATTTTCTCTTAAAACGCTTCAGCGCTCTATCAATATTTTCTCCGTCTTTTACTGGTATTATTAACATAGTGTCATCACCCCCTTTCTTTAGAAATAGGCTGCAAAGATAATTTAAATCTAAGAACCTACAACCAATATTTTAATTAATTCTTTCAGGCTATTTTGCCGCTGGCTTATACTCTTTTTTATCGATCACCATCTTGGCTATGATTTCTCTAAGTATCTCTGAAGTTCCTCCTCCAATAGGCCCTAAGCGGCTATCTCTAAACATTCTCGCTAAAGGATAATCTTCCATATACCCATAACCACCTAATAATTGCAGGCAGTCGTAAATAACCTTATCGGCCATTTTAGTAGAAAGTAGCTTAGACATACTGGCTTCTTTCACCACATATTGTCCATCATTAAGTCGCTTAGCAATAGAATAGTTAAATTCCTTATTCATTTCCACTTCGCTAGCCATATCGGCTACCGAATGTCTTAAAGCCTGGAATTTATCTATGGTGGTACCAAAAGCTTCTCTTTCGGCCATATAACCTAAGGTATAATCCAGTGCGTATTCAGCACGAGCGTGAGCGTTGATTCCCATAATAAGGCGCTCTAAAGCAAAATGCTGCATAATATAAGAGAAGCCTTTCCCCTCTTCTCCCATAAGATTTTCAGCAGGAATTTCAACATCATCAAAAGCAAGTTCAGCCGTATCTGAAGCTCTCCAGCCCAATTTATCTAGTTTTGAAGCAGAAATTCCGGCAGTATCCCTGTCTACAATAAAAATACTCATTCCTTTATTTCCTTTGTCAGGATCAGTTTTGGCAGCAATTACCAAATAATCTGAATAAACCCCATTTGTAATAAAGGTCTTGGAACCGTTAAGAATATATTTATCTCCTTTTTTGATCGCGGTACTACGCATTCCCGCAACATCAGAGCCACCAAAAGGTTCGGTAATACAAAGACAACCAATTTTCTCACCTTCAATACTGGGCGTTAGGTACTTTTTCTTGATCGCATCATCTCCTTCTTTGTTTACGTGCGTCATTGCCAAATAGGCGTGCGCCCACATAGCAGCTGCAAAACCGCCACTGTTTATCTTTTGGAGTTCCTCCAAAAAGATAACGGTATAAAAAATATCAAGATCCATCCCACCATATTCTTCAGGTTGGTTAAGGCCAAAATAGCCCATCTCACCAAATTTCTTCCAAATAAAGCGCTCTATAGTTCCAGATTTCTCCCATTTATCAATATGCGGCACCACTTCTTTTTGCAAAAAGTCCTGAAAACTTTTTCTAAAAAGTTCGTGTTCCTCGGTAAAATACATTGTATTCATGCTAATTTCTTTTTTCTTTTATTTTCAAATCAAAGCTATTTTTGAAACCTTAATTAATCAATGTTTGATTTTATTAATTTTTGATAAGTTAATATCTCAATAGCCTAATGTTCCGAATATTCAATTTAAGCTCAAATATAATTGAATTCTATCGATTTTATCTGAAGGAAAACTTTCTATTTTTGATAATTCCTCAAAAGATTCAATTTTTTCGTATAGCTGTCGATAATCTATAATTTCACGAGCTAATTCGTACTTAATATAAGGCACCTCTACCAGTTCTAAAACCCTTGCCCGGTTAATATTTATCAACCTGAAATTTTCCTTCTCAATAACGCGGAATTGTCTTTGAAGCTTTTCCCGGGTTTCATAGTTTAAACCATAGATATCTTTTAATTGAAGTTCACTTCTAAAACCGCCAATTTTAGTCCGGTAGTTCACTATTCGATTCGCCAACACCTCCCCTATTCCATTTACCTTTTGCAGTTCTTCTGCTTCAGCCTTATTTAAATCTGAAATAGGGATTGAAGCTATGGCTTTTACTTTGCTTTTTTTCTTCTCAGCCCCAATCACCCAATCCGGGAACTTAAAATAAGGAGAAATTGAAGCCAATAAAGAATCTGAAACACCCGTAACTTTTTGAAAATCTTTTGCAGAATTAATCCATTTATCGCTATCTCTAAACCGATGAAGTCTATCAATTTCTTCTACACTCATTCCTAAAGTATAGCCTTTAAAATCGGTTATATAATTTGGATTAAAAGGATAGATCTTTACAGAGTCTGCTTCAGCCCTGGCTAGTTTTATAGAATCTATCTGCGCCTGAAAAGACTCTAACTCTTCCGGGTTTAAACTTTCAGCTGAGTCTTCAGTAGAAAAATCTAAAAAATAATAGATCGACTGAAGTATGATTATAATTATCACCAAAAGAAAAATCCCATTTTGTTGGCTCCTGTTGAACACAAAATGGGATTTTATCGATTTCATAATTTCACAAGATTAGCTGGCTTTTGCCTCTCGGTGTTTCTTGAATAATTCTCCTGCTTTTAGCTTTCTGGAATATTCATTAAGATCTCTTCTAACTTCACTAGACATAATATAAAGTCCTATAATGTTAGGGAAAGACATTGCCAGAATCATCATATCAGAGAAGTCTAATACGGCTCCTAAACTAATGGAAGCTCCTACTACAACAAACACAAGGAACAATATTTTATATGCCAATTCTGTTTTCTTACTTTTTCCGAACAGGTAAGTCCAGGAACGCATCCCGTAATAAGACCAGGAGATCATTGTTGAAAATGCAAATAAGAAAACCGCCATTGCCAACACATATGGGAACCAGGAAACTACACTCGCAAAAGCATCTGAGGTTAATTGAACCCCACCTACTCCTTCAACTTCGTGCATTCCGGTAAAGATTAATACTAAAGCGGTTAAAGTACAAACCACTACGGTATCAATAAAAGGTTCTAATAAAGCTACAAAACCTTCAGATGGTGGATGATTTGTTTTTGCTGCCGAGTGGGCGATCGCTGCCGATCCCACACCTGCTTCGTTAGAGAAAGCTGCACGTTGAAAACCAACAATTAGCACTCCTATAAATCCACCTTTCAATGCTGTGGCATTAAACGCACCATCGTATATAGCTCCAAATGCCGGAACAACATTTTCTATGTTTATAAATATCACCGTTAAAGCACCAAGAACGTAAACTGCAGCCATAAATGGTACCACTTTACCGGTAACTTTAGCGATACTTTGAATACCCCCAATAATAACAATACCAACGAGTACTGCTACTCCAACTCCAAACCAGAAACCATTACCGATTAAGAAAGTAAACTGTCCGGAAAGGATTTCAAAAGACTGATTGGCCTGGAACATATTTCCACCACCAAAAGAGGCACCGATACCTAAAATCGCGAAAAAGGCAGCAAGGAATTTACCTAAACCACGCATATTTCTTTTTTCAAGTCCGTAGCGCAAATAATTCATTGGTCCTCCAAAGATTCTTCCTTCAGAGTTTATAAAACGATATTTTACTCCAAGTGTACATTCTACAAATTTTGATGCCATACCAAGTAAACCGGCAATAATCATCCAGAAAGTTGCTCCTGCACCACCAAGGGAAATTGCAACAGCTACACCGGCAATATTACCAAGACCTACGGTAGCAGAAACTGCGGTAGCCAGCGCCTGAAAGTGGGTAATACTACCTGGTGCGTTAGGCTCATCATATTTCCCTCTGGCAAGTTCTATAGAATGTTTAAATCCTTTAAAGTTGATGAAACCCATCTTTACGGTAAAGAATGCTGCTCCAAAGATTAACCAAACTACAATAAAAGGAATATTATGTTTTTGTGGAGTTCCGTTAGGATTTGTTAAAATCTGAGGTTCATCATATTGAATTTGAGCCAACATATGGGCATTGGTTTCAATAAGGTCGGCACTATTTTGATAATCCCAAATCGTTTC
>VMHT01018848.1_pt1 | contig 15469 bp, 16 predicted proteins | sample 4693611 | NCBI WGS metagenome assembly VMHT01 (sample SAMN12280063, study PRJNA550983) | marine metagenome | isolation source: seawater sampled from same location over 5 years 0.02-0.2 micron viral filtrate | place: USA: collected off the coast of southern California halfway between the port... ... | reverse complement strand
GTCAACTCAACTGTCGTAGCAGGGCTGAAGTTCTTTCCACCCACAGCTAAGTGGGTGAGCCACAGTGGTTTCTCTACAAGTAAAGACAGCCTTGTATTTCTTGAGGGCATTGCACGTAGTAAGGGTATGACAGAAGCTGAGACATTCCTACAGAGTGTACGTAGACTGAGTGCCGTAGAGACTTATCTGAGTAGCTTTGTTGATGGCATAGCCACACACACTAAGCTAGATGGTAAGCTACATGTACGATTACTACAGCACCGCACAGGTACAGGCAGACTGTCAGGTGCAGACCCAAACATGCAGAACATGCCACGTGGTGGTACATTTCCAGTGAAGCGTGTGTTCAAGTCACGATGGAAGGGTGGGCAGATTATGGAAGCTGACTTTGCACAGTTGGAGTTTCGTGTTGCTGCATTCCTATCACAAGACCAGACTGCACTTGATGAGGTGGCTACTGGCTTTGACGTACATAGTTATACAGCTAAAGTTATCTCTGATGCAGGGCAACCTATCTCACGTCAGGATGCTAAGTCACATACCTTTGCACCTTTGTATGGTGCTAGTGGGTTTGGACGTACAAAAGCAGAGGCTGCATACTACAAGCAGTTCACTAAGAAATACAGTGGCATAGGCAAGTGGCATGAGGCTCTCGCCAAGGAAGCACTGAACACTGGCAAGATACGTACACCATCTGGTCGTGAGTTTGCGTTCCCTGATGTACAACGTAGACGCTTTGGTGGTGTGACATATTTCACACAGATTAAAAATTATCCTGTCCAATCGTTTGCCACTGCTGACATTGTACCTATATCTCTGATATACATAGATAAGCTAATGGGTGTAAACCAGATGTGGTCTTGTATTGTAAACACAGTACATGACAGTATCGTGATTGATGTGCATCCAGATGAAACAGCAAAGGTACTCAAGGTAATAAACAGAACTAATGAAATGCTAACATCGTTGGTCAATAAGAAGTGGAATATAGATTTCAATGTACCACTATTATTAGAAGCAAAAATTGGTGACAATTGGCTTGACACAAAAGACGTTGCATGATAAAACTATAAATTCGTAAAGTAGAAAAGGAGACTATATATGAATCAAGTCGCAATAAATACAAACTTCTCAGACATGGCAAAGCTCATGGGTATGTCGGTAGATAATCAGCAATCAGAGAAAGCATCTACGCTTGCTCGACTGCGTATATCACACTCACCTATCATGGGTGAGGCAGATGTAAACGGTAAGACCAAGAAGGTTGAAGTCGTTGAGGGTGGTACGTATAGGTTGGAGATACCTGATGGCCCAACTTACTATGCATCTAAGGTAGTCATTCGCCCATTCGTACAAAGGTTTATGTACAAGCGTTTCGTAAAAGGTAATGACAATACACCTAACCGATACATCAAGACTGTCATGGCTGACAACTTGAACATTGACCTCAAGGACAATGACGGTGGGTTCAACTGTGGTAAACCTGCAGGATACATACAGGACTTCAAGGCACTGCCTGAGTCTATGCAAGATTTGATTAAACAGATCAAACGTGTACGTGTTGTGTTCGGTACAGTGGAGTTGGTTGATCCAGTAGATGCATCTGGTAAAGCTGTTGAAGTAGCAGCCCAAACACCATTCATCTGGGAAGTAGAGAACCGTGACGCATTCAAGTCTATTGGTACAATATTTACCAAGCTAGGCAAGATGCGTAGGCTACCACCGCAACATACGTTTACTGCTACTACAGCAGAGCAGTCATTGCCAAACGGCAATAGCTTTTATCTACCAGAGACTGCACTGGACTTACAGTCTACACTGGAGTTGGATGATGCTACTCAGGAAATACTAGGTAACTTCCTAGCATGGGTGACAAACTACAATCAGTACATATCAAATGCTTGGGATGAGAATGCCCATAAGCATGACGATGTAGACAAGGAAGGTGTTGAAGAGTTCATCGACATTACAGAAGAGGACTTTGCATAATGCACCATCCTGCTGAACTAAAACTGCACCAGTTTATGTCTGATGCTGTAGAGGGGAAGACTACTTTCTCTGAAGAAACAGCTAAGAGAATTGGTGCAGAGGTGGCTGATGCAGTCATACGCCAGTTTGGTAGTGGTAAATCACGTGGTGATTTCAGGTTACGGATGTCCAACATTGGACGTCCTACCTGTCAACTGTGGTTTGAGAAGAACAAACCTGAGACTGCATTACCAAAGCCAACTACATTTGTTATGAACATGATGTTAGGAGATATAGTTGAAGCTGTTTTTAAAGGTGTGCTTACGGAGTCTGGTGTGGATTATGAAGACACTGATAAAGTTAGCCTTACAGTTGGAGATAGTAATGATACTACTGTTTCTGGCAGTTATGATCTTATTGTAGATGGTGCAGTAGATGATATTAAGTCTGCATCTGATTGGTCATACAGGAATAAGTTTGACTCATATGACACACTGAAAAATAGTGATCCCTTTGGATACGTAGGTCAGCTTGCAGGTTATGCAAAGGCATCTGACAAACGTGCAGGTGGATGGTGGGTAGTAAACAAAGCTAATGGTAGCTTTAAGTATGTACCTGCCGCTATTGACATGAAGGAAGAGCTTACTAAATTAAAAGAGACAGTTGAAAAAGTTAACGAGAATAAGTTTGAGCGTTGCTTCGAAGCTGTTCCTGAGACTTATAGAGGTAAGCCCAGTGGCAACATGATACTAAATGATAATTGCAAGTTCTGTGACTATCGTTTTGAGTGTTGGCCTAATATGCAAGAGCTACCATCCAAGGTATCACAAGCACGTGAGCCTAAGACTGTAGCCTATATTGAATTACAGGAGTAGTAACATGCTAGGTGATGATGAGATAAAAGAAATGCAGGAAGAAATTCGTGCAATGGAAGCTGAAGTTGCAGACAAAAAGAAAACACTGCGAGAGGCAAGGTATGCAGGTCTACGTACAGCAATGCAAGCAAGACAGGAAGCAGACGCTGTTGTTAGACAAGAGCTAAAAGACTTGGGTTTACAAACAAGTTATTTAAGTGGAATACCCTTGTACTCTAACTGGAAATTCTAGTGTACGGAAAGCAGTTTCAGGCAGCACTAAAGTATGGCTACAGGAGTGGGCTAGAGATAAAGGTAAAAGATTATCTTGTAGAACACAACGTGCCTATCAAGTACGAAGCACTAAAGATAGAGTGGGAAGACTTGATGTACCGCACATACACACCAGACTTCGTGTTGCCTAACGGCATCATAATAGAAACTAAAGGACGGTTCACATCAGATGATCGTAGGAAACATAAGCTCATTAAGAAGCAACACCCCAAGTTAGATATACGTTTTGTGTTCGAGAGTTCCAGACGTAAGCTAAGTAAAGGGGCAAAGACAACCTACAGTCTCTGGTGTGATCGTAATAAGTTTATGTATGCAGACAGAGTTGTACCATTAGAATGGTTGAAAGAAAAAGGAAAAGATGATCATCCAGACCTAATTGCTTTCCCACTAAACAAGATAGAAAGGAAGTAACATGAAAGGTGATGAAAGAATATTTGTAGACTTCGAACCAAATGATTTCGTTATACGAGTAACACCAGTGCTAGATGCAGAAGATACATGGTCAGGAGATTTAAAGGTTGGTTACATGACGCTTGATGAGAACTACCTTAACGATAGTGACTATCAACACATAGATTTATTAACTAATCTTATGTTAGCTTCCGTGCCCCTTATGGAAGATGATCATAACTTTAGAGATACCCTTTACAAGTACCATGAAACTATGTTAAAAAGTACAGGTAAGCCTATAATAAAACACGGTGAAGACAACGTAGTACATTTAGATTTTGGTAACAAACAATAGGAGAGAGTATGGCAGACAATGTAAACAAACCACCACACTATAATCACGCAGGTATTGAATGCATAGAAGCCATTCATGCTGCACTAACACCAGAAGAATTTAGAGGATATATTAAAGGCAACAATATGAAGTACACTTGGCGTGAGAACTACAAGAACAAAGATGAGGACTTGTTGAAAGCACGTTGGTACTTGAACTATTACTTGGAGAAACTAGATGCAACTCAAAGTGTTCTTGACCTTAAACATAGATGAAGATGAGTACCCAGTGCCTGTAGATGGATCAATGAGGGAAGAGATAAACGAAACCCTGCAAGAATTTATCTACGACATAGATGGGATAACAGTTAAAACAATTAACATATTAACGGAGTAAGCAATGAGCAATTATTTACCGACTGACTATCAGTCATTTATACACAAGTCACGTTATGCAAAATACTTTGATGGCAAGGGGCGTGAGAGTTGGGGAGAGACAGTAGAACGATACATGGATAATGTAGTTCGTAAGGTTGCAGGTAATGACACGTACATTAATCAGATACGTGATGCAATCGTAGGCTTAGAAATCATGCCAAGCATGAGAGCCATGATGACGAGTGGACCTGCATTAGACAGAGACAATACAGCAGGGTACAACTGTAGCTACCTACCTGTGGATGACCCCAAGTCATTCGATGAAGCTATGTTTATACTACTATGTGGCACTGGTGTAGGCTTCAGTGTGGAACGACAGTTCGTACAGAAGCTGCCTGAGATACCTGAGTTGTATGAAAGCGACACAATGATAGTTGTAAAAGACAGCAAAGAGGGATGGGCTAAAGGATTTAGACAACTACTAGCATTGTTATGGGCAGGAGAGATACCCAAGTGGGATGTATCAGAGGTACGTCCTGCAGGTGCAAGGCTCAAGACATTTGGTGGTAGAGCTAGTGGCCCTGCCCCATTGATAGAGTTGTTTAACTTTAGTGTACAGACATTTAAGAATGCACAAGGACGTAGGCTATCGTCAATGGAGTGCCATGACCTGATGTGTTTCATTGGTCAGATAGTTGTAGTGGGTGGTGTACGTAGGTCAGCCATGATCTCTTTGTCCAACCTGAGTGATGATCGTATGCGTCATGCTAAGTCAGGACAGTGGTGGGAAACAGCAGCACATCGTGCATTGGCTAACAACTCAGTATCTTACACAGAGAAGCCAGATATTGAAACATTCATGCGTGAGTGGTTATCATTAGTAGAAAGTAAGTCGGGTGAGAGGGGAGTATTTAATCGTGAAGCATCTAAAAAACAGGCTGCAAAGTATGGTAGACGTGATCCAGAACATGAGTTTGGAACTAATCCTTGTAGCGAGATTATTCTTAGACCATATCAGTTCTGTAATCTCACTGAAGTCGTGGTTAGAGCTACAGATACATACGATACTCTCGAACATAAGGTCAAGTTGGCGACAATTCTTGGCACTGTTCAGTCTTCCTTCACTAAGTTTCCATATCTGCGAAAAGTGTGGCAGAGAAATACCGAAGAGGAACGACTGTTGGGTGTGTCGCTCACAGGAATAATGGACAATCCCTTGATGACTATGAAGAACAAAGGCTTGGACAGTACGTTGTCTAAGTTGCGTGAAGTTGCAGTAGCTACAAACGCTGAGTGGGCAGAGAGACTAGGCATCAATGCCTCTGTTAGTATCACATGTGTCAAACCATCAGGCACTGTGTCTCAGCTTGTGGACTCTGCAAGTGGCATTCACGCAAGACATTCCCCTTACTACATACGTACTGTACGTGGTGATAACAAAGACCCACTCACACAGTTTATGATAGATCAGGGAATACCTAACGAGCCATGTGTATTTAAGGGAGACACGACTACTGTATTTAGTTTCCCTGTAATGTCACCACACAGGGCTGTAACACGCAACGATATGTCAGCCATTGAACAACTAGAGATGTGGCTCATATACCAAAGATACTGGTGTGAACACAAACCATCAGTAACTATCTCTGTACGTGACGATGAATGGTTAGCTGTTGGTGCATTCGTGTTCGAACACTTTGATGAGATGTCAGGTGTGTCATTTTTACCACACTCTGATCATACTTATCAGCAAGCACCATATCAGGATTGCACTAAAGAGGAATATAGGGCATTACTTAAATCAATGCCAAAACAAATCGACTGGGATTCTCTATCAGAGTATGAACAGGAAGATAACACCGTAGCCATGCAGACAATGGCTTGCTCTGGCGATGTCTGTGAAATTGTAGACTTAACATAAAGGAGAAATATAATGTTACAACAAATTAAAGGATCATACTACAGGAAGTTTCAACCTCAGTCATACGAAGAGAATGACAGTAAAGCTAAGACAGCAATCACAAGTTACCTAGAAAGTAATGGGCATACCATACTGGACATGAAGGAAGACTATTCATTTGATATAAAGAGTGAGAAGAATGGTGGCATGTATTTCTCTGAGGTAGAGATGAAGAACCAATGGACAGGTGATTGGAATCCCAAGTGGACAGAGATACGTATACCATACAGAAAGTTCAAGCTTGTAAATAAATACAAAGAAATACAAGGTGACAATACGTACTGTAACTTCTATGTCATACGTCAGGATGCTGCACAGGCATGGAGAATCAAAGACTTCCTTCTCACAGAAGAATGTGTAAAGGAAATATGGTTAGCCAATGCTAGACGTAAAGAATACTTCTTTCACATACCATACACAGAAGCTGAATTAATTAACTTATCATAAGGAGAATACTACATGTCATATACACATAAAAAAACTCGTAAGGAACGTGGACTTGGCAAGTACGATGCGCCCCTAAAGTTTCAATCGGAACAGGGGTACGCAGACTTTAAACGTGGGAGGGTTGGCAACCCTTTCCACAAAGACACGATGCAACACCGTGAGTGGAATAGAGGATTTAACAAAGCCTATTTCGAGCAGTTAAAGAAAGTAAAACAACATGAACATAGAGCAAGAGGCTAGAAAATATATGGAGTATAAGTATGAGAACGTAGACTTTAAGTCATATCAGGACATGGCATCAGAGACTGCTGTGTACAAGACAGAACACTCTGTAATCTATCCTGCACTCGGCTTGGCAGCAGAGGCAGGTGAGGTAGCCAATAAAGTAAAGAAGATACTACGTGATGGTAACTTCAATCGTGAGGCTATAGCTGATGAGGTGGGGGATTGTTTATGGTACATTGCTGCACTGTGTCGTGACCTGAATGTAGACATGAAGGAACTAGCCAAGAATAACTTACGCAAGTTGCATGATAGAAAAGCAAGAGGAGTTATACAAGGTAGTGGGGATAAACGTTGAAGGGTTTAATATGGCCCTTCCTGTTTTGTTTCTTTGTTATTTGTATATTGCCAGTGTTACTGGTAGACAATGCGAAGTACTGTAAACAGAGTATCGTTCCATGTTATCCTTGGACAATACCAGAATAAAAAATGGGGGCTTAATTGCCCCCTTACTTATTTATTCGAAAGAACCCTTCCTTCGCATATTTTTCAAGGGCTATCATATCTTTTATGTTGGATGTGTCTGGTAATCTACCTTGATTAAATGCTTTGAATTTACTCACACCCTCTTTTCTTTGACCTGCAGACAACCTACTTAATCTATCAACTACAATAGCTATAGGTGGTGCTTTACCTCTAGTACCATCGTAGAACATTCTCAGTATATCACCCCTAGCTATTTTAAGTTGTTCTTTTGCATAAGCATATGCCTCTTTTTGTGTAGGTTTATCTTTAGCTTTCTCTCTCACTATGTTTACTAGATCAGGTAAAGCCTTACTTAATATTTTATTTTCTGCAAGGCGAACCTCTGGTACGTTAGACTTACTACCTAACTCCCATGTTGGATCACCAAACCCAATCTCATTTAGGTATTTAGTCATCTCACTATCAGCCTCTGTCATGGTAAGACCACCATATAATTTAGCAGGGCTGTTAGGTCTATCAAGTTCCCCTTTATCTATTAAATAACGTTCTGGTAATTCTTCTTCAAAGGACGGTGCAGCAAGGCCACGTTGTGCAAGTACTCTGTAGAACTCTCGCATTAAAGGAGATTCATTGTAGGGTACATTTGACTCTTGAGTTATACTACCAGTAAAGTCTTTGGCTTCAGTTGTACGAAGTCCTTGAGCACGTTGTGCCTCTGCAATTTGAAATACAGGTGTAAGATACGTAGCAAAATATTGTCCTAACACACGTCCTAATTGTTTCTTTCTTTTCTCTTCGCCAATAACATCCATCGTTGGCTCAATGAGTTCTAAAATTTCTTGTGCAAATATATTACCTATGCCAGTACGTGCAGTTGTGCCAAGCCATGTTTCCATAAGCTCTTCTCTATTTGTGCCGTACCATTCTCCAAAGGTATCGTCTTGAATCCTTTCATATGCATCGACCATCCAACCTGCTTGTCTCATAGGAAACTGTGCAGTTAGATCATATGACTGCCCTTCATATTCTAAAAATTCGTACTTCTCTGTAGGGTTCTTCTGTCTAAGCTGATAGTATCCAACTAAAGTAGAAAGGCCTACAAGGTTACGTGTAACATCTTGACGATCACGAGCAGTAATACCAGTACCACGAGCCTCTTTAAACAATGCTCTACGAATAGCAGGTAAAGCAGCACCACCTGAACTCTGAGCTATGTATTCCATAGAGTTAAATAAAAATCTAGGAAATGGAACTACCATAGTACCAATACCTGATTTAGTTATAGCATCAGAGACTGCTCTAAAGGGTGCGAAGTCAGGTTGTTTAGCATACGTAACATCTAATGCTTTTTGTGTAGCCTCTTCCATCATAGCCATGATAGACTTACCACCTTCAGGACGTATACTCGCAGCATCATTTAGTATGTCTTGTATTTGCCCCTTCTTCAGTGCGTCTTGTAGGTCTATACCCCAATTAGCTTTTACTTGTCTCTCTAAATCAGATAAGAATGTAGCACGTCTTACTATAAATTCTTGCCAACGGTTTGGTCCATTTACAGCCCACACCATATCATCTACTCTATCTCCAAGCGCATCCATGCCACGGCCTAGTTTAGTAGTAGATGTTCCTTTGGATAGTTTCTGAAGTTCTTGCACAGACTGAAACATCTTGGCGTATTGTTCTGCCATTTCAGGACGATCCAATATGTATTCAGTAAATTCATTTGCACGTCTTTGATCTAAGAAGATGTAACGTAGGTTCTTGAACGAACCACTCCAAGTACCATCACGATGAAACAGTGGGTCTAAAGACTTCGCTGCTGCAGCTACACCTTTAAGTTTTGTGCCACCTTCAGCACCTGCAGCAAGAGAATATTTAAGAATAGCTGTATCAAAAAGATCAGCCACACTTTCCATAGGAGCACGTATACCTGCAGATTGAAAGTTACGTACAGCAGTAGCCAATGATGAAACCATCAGACCACGCCTCCAGTTTTCCATACGTAATACTGTACCTGCCCAGAATCTACCCAGTGCCTTTTGACTAGCTATTTTAAGTTCTGCCGCCTGTGCTTCCTTGACTGATTTTGGTTTAAATCTTCCAATCTGCCGTAATTTATTTAGTACCTTACCTGCTTCAGAACCAGAACCCACTACAGCTAAAACGTACTCTTCAAATTTAAGACCATTCTTAGCTAAGACTTTCATAAAGTCTGGGTCTGCCAATAACTCTCCCTCTACTGTCAAATCCATAAGCCTATCAATAAGAGGACGATCCCCTTTGGCATCTAACACCTTTGCAACTTTAGGATTTGTTTTCTTTAGGTCTACTATTGTAGCAACGAACATGTTCATTTTTTCTGGGTCAAGAATCGGTATAGCAAGAGAGTCTCCATCAAGAGCCAAGTCTTGCAGGTCTAAAGTTTTGTTACTCTCTTTGGCAACAAGCCCTTTCTCTGTGTAGTACTCTTTTAGTTTACCCACACCTGCTTTTCTTGTGAGTTCATCATCTAAGTCTAAGTTACCGTCTTTTAGTTTTGTAGATATTTTTACTTCTTTACCTTTTATAATGTTACCTGCACTGTCTTTTGGTGACAGTCTTAACTCTATACTTTTTATTAACTCTGTTTTTAATTCTTTGTTGTTGTTTGCTATCGTGTTTGCTTTGTTCTTTAAAGCTTTAGCTGCTGCAGTTTCCATATTCTGTGCTTGTTGTATTTCTTTGTAAGCTCCTTTACCGCCACTCATTGCATCCCAAGTTTTGTTAACACCCTTAACTAGTAGTTTTCCTCCGGGCATAGAAGCAATTAGGTTAAGCGTCATTATGCCAGAATGTTTAGCGGCTTCAGCCTTTTCTCCTTTACGCAATGCCTCTGCTATATCTTTAAAGTTGTGAGGCACTTCAACAAAAGCAGTGATAGGATCAAACCATTCATCTACACCTACTATAAAATTGAGTTGGTTTAGTGAGAGTGCTCCATCTTCTACGTAGTCCAATAGAAAGTTAGCAACACCGCTAGTCATAACGTTTCTGTCGTTTAGTCTTCTTAGTGTTTTCTCTGATAACTTTTCATTTATGTTAACAAACAACATTTCTTCATTACGATATGCTTCTTCAAATGTTGCTACCGCATGTGGCTTTCCTGCATCTTTTAATTTTTCCTGTTTAGCTAACCACTGTTCCCAAATCTTAGGTTGCTTTTCTTTGAATGTTGTTTCCATTTGTTTATAGTTATCAACATAATACTTAGCATTACTTTCCATTAATTTTTTATATTCAGGATCGTTGTCTAGCTCATCATACCTTTTATCTACAAGTATCTGTACCCTTTCTTTAAGAGGCTTGGGGGGTTCTACTACTTGTGTAGCTTCTAGGTCATCTGTTATGACAACATCATCTTCTTCTGTATCAAAACCAAACAGTTCTTTAGCACCAAGTGTAACAGCCTTTTTTAAACCAGATAGAGTGCCAGTTATTTCTTCTGTTTCAACAGGTTCTTGTACAGGTATCTCTATGCTTTCTTCTTCTGATTGTGGTTCAACTACTGCACTCGCTTCTTCTTTAACCTCTTGTATAAGCTCATCTGTTGATGTTGTACGAACAACGCCACTAACACCATATCTGCTTGACTGATCACTACCTTCTGTTTTTCCAAAAATAGGATTTACATTATCTTCATCAGCTTTTTCTTTTTCTTGAAACACAGGACTAATACCACGAGAAGTATTTCCCATGTTAAGTAAAGGATTATTTACAGAAGTTTTATTGTTTTGGAATAGGGGGGAAATTTCAGCCATCAATTACTCTTGTTACTGAGGAAATGCAAATACGCTAGTTGCACTAGGATCAAACACTCTGCCTTCGTGAAACTTAACTTCATAATCTCCATATACATCTTGTATTATACCAGTATATGTAAATATTTTAAACTGTTCTGATTCGCCAGAGCCTACACTTGCTATGACAACATCACCTATATCTAAGTTTGGGTCAGCTTTTAGTATATCTATCATTGAGGGTATAAATAATTCACCCTCTGTATTAAAACTGTTACGTAAATAAGAGCCTTTAAAATTAGTATTACCTTCAGTAGCCGCTGCTTTTGCTTTTTCCTTAGAATACGTACTAGCAACTACGTCTGCAGAATAATTATTTAGTTGGCTATTGGCAGTATCGACTAAACCTTTTGCAGTATTCATCATTCTATCATCTTTAATATCAGGTTGATCTGGCAGAGGCATAGCTTGTTCATATAAGTATTGAGCAGTATAATAATTGGCTATTATTGCTTGTCCTTCTTTGCCCTCAATAGCTTGGTATATACCAGTTTCTAAATCTACAGAAATACCAGTGCCAACTTGTTTAGCTCCATGTGTGTATGCCGATTTCATTACAGCAGGTCTTGAAGACTTACTAAATAATTCACCGTCTTTTAATTTATCTGCTGCTTCGCTTTCTTTTTTAGCTTCGGTAGCCATCTTATCTTCCCAGAATTTTAATACTTCAGTAGCATCAGTATATTCTGGACTATCCAAACCATATTCCATTTGGGCAGTTATCTGACCATTCAAGGCTGTATTCCACCCTTCTTTAGTGCTACTTACTTGCTGTACTTTTTTAGGTTTTTTTTCCTCACCTAAAACACCTGTCATAATATCTTGTCGCACAGTAAAAGGTTGTGCAAGCATATCATCTTTATCAGGACGATCCATAGCATTAGATAATACACTGTTTAGTGTAGCTTCATTTCTTGGGTCTTGCTGATCTGAGTTTACAAGGTTACTGCCTAGTATATCTGCAGGGTTAATGCCTTTAGCATATGCCTTTGAACCCCAATCAGCATACAAACTTACTGCAGAATCACCACCTTGCATAATCCAACCTGCTTGTGCATCTGTGTATCCTACAGCTTTTAAAAGAGTAGCATTTTCTTTTTGTCTTTTCTTTTCTTTCTCACGTGTTTCAGATTTTAGTAGACGCATCTTAGTTGCTTCTTCTTCAGCAAGCATTTCCATTCTAAAATCTTTTTCACGATTAAATGCTTTTGCTTCTTCTATATTAGTAGATATTTGTTGTGACATACCGCCAAGAAAAGCACCAAACTTAAAACTCATCTTATATACTCCTTGCCATCAACCCACCTTGAGGTGGTATTTTTTCTTCTGGTTGTGGCTCTTCCATTTCAGGTTCTTTCTCTATATCTTCTCCAGACTCTTCACGTACCATTTGTAATGCTAGTGCTACACGTGACTGTGTAGGTTTGTCTGGATCAGCTTCTATATTAGAACCTTCATCATACTCAATACCTGCCTCTTCAGCTAGATATGCCATAGTCTCTATAAGCACAGGAATAATTAATATACCTACATCAAGACTGTGCTTACCTTCCATAACACCACCTGTTTGCATTGCATCTGCAATTGTAGTCAGAGGAATACCTGTTTCCATTACATCAAGTAACTGATCTAATAATTCAGGATTAGTTAAACGAGGTATATAATACTGCAACGCTTCTTCAACAGTTGAATACTGAGGTGGTTGCTGCCAAGGTCTGTTGCCTAGTTCTGCAGTAAGAGACATTCCCGGTATAGGTCTATCAAACGATGGTGTAGGTGTATCAACCATTCTTTAAATCCATTCTTGCTTGACGTAATGTGGCTACGTATGACGCAACACGATCACGTGGTTCATTGTTTGTTTTTTCTTGAGGCTGTGGTTTAGAGCCACGAGAAAGTAAACCTTTACTCTGAGTGCTAGTATCTTCAGTCTTTTGTTTTTTTGGTAACTGAAGATTGTTCATTGTCATATATCCAACATTCATTGCTATTCTCCTAATTAAAATACTTTACCAAGAATGCTACCTGCAATCGTTGTACTCAAGTCAGATGTAAGTAGTGTTCCTATTAATTGACCAAAACCTGATGATGATTCTGCATCTGACTTATATTTTTGAGCATCAAAAGATGCATCAGCTTGTAACTTTACCATAGCCAAATCATTAATACGTTTTCTTTCATTCTCAGCAGATGTCCAAGCCCACTCCATATTATCTGAAGCTGTTTGCCACAAGTTATTATAAGCTGACTGTGATACACCAAGGAGTGAAGCTGCATTTATTTCATTTGAACGATTAACAGCAGCAGTGTCAGCAGTTGCTATCTGTCTACGCCACTGTGCATTAGCTTGGTCAATGACTAAACGGTTCTGTGCATTAAACTGGTCACGTTGATTGTTTATCTCCGTGTTAAATCTCTCAAGTACGTTTACCTGACCTGCATTAAACTGTGCCTGTGCATTTGATTGTGATGCATTAAACTGTGAGTTGTTACTTGCCAAGCTTGAGAAGAACTGATCCGTTTGCATTTGGCTTGTAGCGTTAAACTGTTGTGCAGCATTAGCAGCAGCTTGGTCTGTAAACAAAGACTGAGCACGTGTCTGTGCGTTAAACATTTCTGACTGTTGTTTATTTGACAGGTTAGCCATATCATTTTGTAAGAATGCTTGTGCACTTTGTACAGCAGCCTGTTGTCTGTTGTTTAAGTTAGCCATATCCATCTGTGACATAGACGCAGCATCTGCCATAACTTTAGCTTGACTGTTAGATAGGTTAGCTAAGTTCATTGTCTGTGCCATCTTAGCATTCTCAAGTGCAACCTGTTGCTCTGCACTAAAATTTATATTGGCAATCTCAGATACCCTAGCAGCATTCTTAACTTTAGCTTCAAACGCTTGGTTAAAGTCCATTTGTAAAAAGTTAGCACGTTGTCTTGCTGACTCCACTGCAATCTGTTGTTTGTTAGATGCATCCATCTGAGCAATGGGTAGTGCAGACTCCATAGCTGCTTGTACAACAGCCATACCTGCCATTGATGATGCACCTAGTCCACGTGCAGCCATAGCTGCATTAGCTGCTCTCATAGCTCCTGCAGCCCATGCAGGTGTTTTACCACCTTGAAAGTCTTGCATAAGACTATCTAGCTCACCAGATACTGTAGTTGCCTGTAATGGTTGTTGACCAAAGATTTGTTGTACTTGTGACTGGTCAACAGCAGAACCACTAATCTGTTGACCTGAAGTCATTTGCATAGGACTAGGAGCACCTTGTACCTGTGAAGCCTGACCTTGTGCAGCTTGTAAACCTAATTGTGATAACTGTTGGGGATTTGTTTGTGCAGCCTGTGTTACTGCATTACGACTGAGCGTACCTTGTGCAGCATTTGCCTGTGCAGCTTGCACATTTGGTGCAGACATTGTAGGCTGCATTTGACCTGCTTGTGTAGCAGTCTGTTGATTTGCTTGTTGTGTACCTGCAAGAGCAGTAGGAGCAGCAGACTGACCTACAACTTGACCAGATTGTGGGTTAACTAGTTGACCTGCTTGTAATTGTGTACCTACGGGAACAACTGCAGAACCCTGTGGTAAACCGGGGTTTAGGGCCTGTTGAGTCATTGCTCCTTGTATAGTAGAACCTGCAGCAATGTTTTGTGTAGGTACAGTTTGTTGGTTTAATGGGGCAGGACTAGTTTGTGTACTAGGTGCACTAGGTGTAGGAGCTTGACTTGAAGCAGTAGTTGGTTGGTTCTGCGGCATAAATTGGTGAAAACCGGTGTATTGATTTGGTCCAAGTTGACCTGCTAAAGCTGCTTTGTAAGGATTACCATATTGTTTTCCATCCATCCCAGTTACTACAACTTTTGGAACAAACTTAGGACCACCAGAGCTATTAAGTTGCATAGGAGCAGGAGTTGTATTTTGACTACTAGGAAAAAAACCCCCTGCTATTGAACTTCCACTAGGAAGACCTTGGTTGGGAATATTAGGAATAGGATTAGGTGCACCTAACATCCCACTTAATTTTTGACCTAGCATACCAAAACCCATACCACCTACAGCATATTTACTAGCTAGATCTGGATCAATTTTTTGCTGTACATCTTCTGGTAAATTAGAAAAACCTTTGTACTTATTTGGCATACCACCTGCAGCCATCTGTTGTGCTTTCTGCGTGTACTGATTCATCATGTCTTGTTTATCTTTATTCTGATCCAAGTATTGTTGAAAGCCTTGCATGTCTCCATTATAGCCAAGACTGTTTGCAATCTTTGGCATAGACTCTGGTTTAAATCCTTGAAATTGT
>VMHT01192536.1_pt1 | contig 15475 bp, 9 predicted proteins | sample 4693611 | NCBI WGS metagenome assembly VMHT01 (sample SAMN12280063, study PRJNA550983) | marine metagenome | isolation source: seawater sampled from same location over 5 years 0.02-0.2 micron viral filtrate | place: USA: collected off the coast of southern California halfway between the port... ... | reverse complement strand
GATTTGATTTATATAAAGAATTGGGAGCAGATCGTGTTCTTGTTTATGCAAGATTTGATGATGCTACAAAAGATTTTCCAATTGATGCACAATTTGCACAAGTTTCATTAGTCAAAAATCCAACATCTTTTGGAACAACTTCCATTTACACAGGAAGTACATTTTCTGCCTTAAAATCAATTAAGTTCTCAACAATATCAGGAACACCAGCGGTTGGCGGTATATTGCAGCAAACTGTTTCTACGGGAACAACTGCATTTGGATATATTAGTTCATATGATAGTGATGTGAATGTGATTAAATATATTCAAGACAGATCATTATATTTTGGTAATAAAAATGATCAAACTGATTATGCAAACGTAACAAATGGATCACAGCAGTTTGATTTTGTATCAACTACAAGTCAAGTTTCATTTCCCGGAGGAAGTGGATCTGTAGAAACTACATTTAGTTCTGGTATCACAACTGATGTGAGTAACAACAACGTTGCTTTGGGTGTTTCATTCACAAGTGGTCTTGCTTCTCCTGAGATAAATAAAGGGTCAGGTGATTTATTATACATTGACAATCGAGCAAAAATCTCAAGAAATCTGAGACAAAAGGAAGACATTAAAATTATTCTGGAATTTTAAAAAATGCCACAAAAAACGAATTTAAATATAAGTCCATACTACGACGATTTTTCCAAGGATAATCAGTTTTATAGAGTACTATTCAATCCGGGTAGACCTGTACAGGCTCGCGAATTAACGACTTTACAATCAATATTACAAGATCAAGTTGAATCATTTGGTAGTCATATGTTCAAAGAGGGATCAATGGTTATCCCCGGAAATACAAGTTATGACTACGAATATTATTCAATTAAGTTACAAAGTGATCATTTAGGTGTTCCTGTATCATTATATGCTGAAAGTTTAAAAGGAAAAATATTAAAAGGTCAAGATACTGGTATCAGAATTAAAGTTGATAACTATGCACTTCCTGAAAATTCTACTGATATCACCGATTTAACATTATTTGTCAAGTATCTTGATTCTGGAGATAGTAATGAAGTTGCTTTCATGGCAGATGGTGAAAATTTAATCATAGAAGAAACATTTATATACGGAAATACTCAGATAACTGCTGGAGAAACAGTTGCATCCCTTATCGATCAGGACGCATCAAAGGTAGGATGTGCAGTTTCAATCGCAGATGGTGTATATTTTATTCGTGGTCATTTTGTAAATGTATCTGCTGATAAAATTGTATTAGATCCTTATTCAAATGTACCAAATTATAGAGTTGGTCTTTTCATTCAGGAAGAAATCGTTCAAGCAAAAGATGATTCATCATTATTTGATAATGCAAGAGGATTTTCTAACTTTGCAGCACCCGGTGCAGATCGATTAAAAATAAGAACTACTTTAACAAAAAAACCATTAACAGACTATAATGATAAGAATTTTGTTGAATTGGTTCGTCTTGATAATGGTCAACTCAAGAAAAATGAGCAAAAACCAGATTATGCATTAATTAAAGACTACTTTGCAAAGAGAACTTATGAAGAATCTGGAAATTATTCTGTAGGTAACTTTAAAGTTGATGTTGCAGAGTGTTTAAATGATGGTGTATCAAATGAAGGTGTATTTTTAGAAGGTGAAAAGACCGATCAGAGAAATACTCCTGAAGAATCCTTAATGTGTGTAAAGGTATCTCCCGGAAAAGCATATGTAAGAGGTCATGATATTGAAAAATCTGGAACATCTGTTATTGATGTTGATAAACCAAGAGATAAAGAAGAATTTAAATCTGCAAAGGTTAATTTTGCATTAGGAACACTATTTAAACTAAACAATGTTCATGGAACACCAGAATTAGGTTTAAATAATACTCTTGGGGATTCAGAAATTTTATTGAGATCTCAAAGAAAAGGGAGTGGTAATAATCCAACTCCTGCGGGAAATGAGATTGGTAGAGCAAGAACGTATGCATTTGAAAACACTGATGCTGCCTATAAAGATGCAACAACTCAGTTTGATCTTTACTTATATGATATTCAGATATATACACAAATTACAGTAAATGTAGCATTATCTAATGCTGAATTACCAGTTGGTAGTTTTATTGAGGGATTAAGTAGTGGTGCAACAGGATTTGCAGTATCTGCTGGTGGTGGTCAAGTAACAAAATCATTAGATCAGGTATCAGGAACATTTATTGTAGGTGAAAAAATTAGAATAAATGGTGATGATTCATTAACTAGATCAATTACAACTGTTGAAAAATTTGGTCTTGAAGACGTAATGTCAGTTCATCAAGAAGATACATTCATAAGTGGTGCTGATTTTTCTGGTGATTTAGTATTATTACCAAAATTAATTAAAAATCTTGGACTTGGAGATGAAGTTAACATAAGTGGATCAAATGTATTAACATGTGCTGGAAAAACATTTGGATCTTTAAAGGTAGATGATATTATCATTGTTAACTTAACAACAGACGCATCACCAAGATTAAATCGTGTAAGTGCTATATCTGCTGATTTAAAATCAGTTACATTAGTAGCAACAACAAGTGTTACAGGTGTCAGTGTTGGAACTGTAATGGCAAGTTTGACACCAACAGGTATTCATGTTGCTCGTCCACAAATATTTTTAAATGATGCCGGATTATATGCACAACTTCAAAAGAACAATGTTTCTGATGTATCATTAGCACAATCAAAACTATTCATCAAATCACAGGTCGAAAAAACTGCATCTTCTAATACTCTAACTGTAAGTGTTTCTGATTTAACAGACGTAACAAGTGCATCTTTTGTACCATTTGATGCTGATCGTTATAGTATTTCTAAAAAAACATCATCTGACACTACTCATCAAACATTAGAATCAAGTCAAGCAGTATTAGGTGCGAATAATCAGTCAATTACATTCAATAATCTTGTAAATGGTGCAAAGGTTGTCAATGTAACTCTTGAAAAGGATATTATTTCACAAAAAACTAAGAATGCCTCAAGAAGTAATAGTATTGTAATTAATAAATCAAGTCAAACTGGTATTTCAACAAATGGGTTAACTTCAGCAACTGGTTATGGATTAAGAGTTCAAGATAAAGAAATATCTTTAAACACACCAGATGTTTTTAATGTGGTTGGTGTATTTGAATCAGTTAATTTAGCAGATCCAATATTAGATAAATTAGTTTTTGTAAGTGGATTATCACTGAATACAACTACAGTTTTGGGTGAAAAAATTAAAGGTGTAACAAGTGGTGCAGTTGCTATTTTAGCAGGACAAACAAATGCTACAACTGTAGAAATTGTAAGACTCACTCAAGCAAAATTTGTGATAGGCGAATCAATTACATTTGAAGAATCAAGTATTACTACAAATTTACAGGGCACTGTTGCAGGTTTATTCTTAGATGTAACATCAAATTACACTCTTGATGATGGACAAAAAGATGAATATGCTGATTACTCTCGTATTGTGAGAAAAGATGGTGCAACAATTCCATCAAGAAGAGTAAGAGTTATCTTTGATAAATTTACAGTTCCAGCAAATGATACTGGTGATGTATTTGCGGTCGGATCATATTCTGCAAATAATTTTAAAGACGTACCATTACTTAAAAATGGATTAAGAGCAAGTGATACATTAGATTTTAGACCAAGAGTTGCTGATTATACTGGAAGCGGTTCACCTTTTGCCTTTGCATCAAGACAATTTGATGCTTCAGGCACCAATCCAACCTTGGTTCCTGCACCAAATGAAGCGTCAACTTTAGATTTTAAATTCTATCTTCCAAGAATTGACAAATTAGTATTAGATCCCGGTGATTCAAGTGGAAAAGCATATACACAAGGTAATTTTCAAGTCGTTAAAGGAGTTTCTTCACAAAATCCAGTTGTTCCAGCTGATGTAGAAACTGCAATGACTATTGGAACAATTGAAGTTCCTGCATATCTTTATGATGTAAAGGATGCTGTAATTACTGTTGTTGATAATCGTCGTTATACAATGAGGGATATTGGCAATTTAGAAGATAGAATTGAAAATCTTGAAGAACTCACATCTTTATCATTACTTGAATTGGATACAAAAACACTTCAAATACAAGATGTTGATGGATTATCTAGATTTAAAACTGGATTTTTTGTAGATGATTTTAAAAATACAAGTTTACTTGATCGTGCAAATCCTGATTGTAAATGTGATGTAATTGCAAGTGTCAAAAATTTAGTTACTCCAACTGATTTTTATACAGTAAAACCAGAATTAGCACTTAATAACTCATTAAATTCAAGCACTGCAGATTTTTCTGACAATTTAGCACTCTTAGATTCTGGTGTAAGAAAAACTGGCGATTTAATCACTCTTGATTATGATGAAGTTGTGATGCTTGAGCAACCACTTGCGTCTAGAGTTGAAAACGTCAACCCATTCAATATCGTTACATTTAGAGGAAGAATGATATTAAGTCCAAGTGCTGATACATGGACTCGTAATATTATTTTAGATGATGGTACAAGGACTGTATTAGGAGATACTGAAGAGACGTTTACAAATGATCGTATCGTAAGTAGTGAACCTGATACACATATCAGATCTCGAAATGTTTCCTTCGATACTAGTGGTATTAAACCTATTACAAGATTTTATCCATTCTTTGATAGCACATCAGGTATTGATATAATTCCAAAATTAATTGAAGTATCAATGGATTCTGGTTCATTTGATATCAATGAAACAATTGAAGGATATGATGGTGCAGATCGTATATTTGCAGTTAGATCATGTGCTCCAAATCATAAAACAGGTAGTATAAGTTCTCCAGTAACCGTATATACAACCAATCCATACAATACAGGATTAACTTTACCAAGTTTATATTCAGCATCATCAACTGTTTTAAACATTGACGTTGCTTCATTAGTTGAGGAAGCACAAGGTAGATTCTTTGGATATATTGAAACAGGTCTTAAATTAGTTGGAAGAACAAGTGGAGCAACTGCCACAGTTTCTAATATCAGATTAATATCTGATAGTGTAGGTGATCTAAAAGGATCATTCTTCTTCAGAGATCCTTTTGGTACTCCAGTTCCACAGTTAAGATTCCAAAATGGTACAAAAACATTTAAATTAACATCAAGCGCAGATAATTCAAAACCATTGCTTGGAGATCCTTCATTAAGTGAAGTTGAGACAACATATCGTACTAGTGGAGTTGTTGATACATTTAGACAATCTACAGTGGTTGTTCGTATTCCACCACCACCTCCACAACCCGTTGTTTTTAATATTACAAATGAGTTTATTACAAATGAAATTACTAACGTAACTAACGTTACTGAAGTAACTAATGTAACTAACGTAACTCAAAATGTCACTAATGTCACTGAAGTTATTCGTGAAACAATTATTATTGAAAATGATGACCCTCTTGCACAATCATTCCTTGTAGATGGAAGCGGTGCATTCTTAACATCTATTGACTTATATTTCAGATCAAAAGATGTCAAAGAGCAATTAACAGTTCAAATTAGATCAGTTGAATTAGGTGTTCCGACACTTATCCTACTTCAGGATTATGCACAGGTTGTCTTAGATCCATCTCAAATTAATGTATCTGAAGATGCCTCTGTAGCAACGAAAGTTACATTCCCATCACCAATTTACCTTGAGGGTGGAGAAGAGTATGCTGTGGTTCTTCTAGCTCCCTCTAGTAACAACTATGAAGCATGGGTTGGCAGAATGGGTGAACCAACAATCGAAACTCAAAGTTTACCAGATGCAGAAAGTATTGTTATTTCTAAACAGTATATTGGTGGTAGTTTATTCAAGTCACAAAACGGTTCAATCTGGACTGCAAGTCAATTTGAAGATCTTAAATTTACTTTGAATAAAGCAGACTTCTCTAAATCAAGAGATGCCGAAGTTATTTTCTATAATCCAGAATTAAATTATGAAAGTAGTTTGATTCCAACTCTGAAAAATAATGCAATCAGAACTTTACCAAGAAAGATGAAAGTTAAGATTGATACAGGTGCTACAGCATCTGAGATCGCAGTTGGTAAGAGAATTGCTGCAGGTGTTGCTGGTATTCATACAACACCAAATGGAATTGTTGAACGACTTGGTGGTGTTGTTTCTGCAGAATCACTTGAAGCAGGTGGATCTGGATATAAGGCAAGTCTTTCTGGTCAAACTGCAAGCACATTTAATGTTACTGGTGGTGGAACAGGATTAACATTAGATGTAAGTTCTGGATCAGATGGAGTTGTAACAGGTGCAGCAATTAATGCTGCTGGATCTGGTTATTCTGTTGGTGATTTAGTTGGTATTGTAACATCTACTCTTGGTGCTGGACAACAATCTGGATCTGGAGCATTATTCTCAGTTGATTCAATTTCTGCGACTGATACTTTATATCTTACAAATGTTCAGGGACAGACATTCTCAAACAATGCTGCACTTCTTCATCATAATGGAACTCAATTTGTTGCTTTAACAGGAAGTAAATTAGTTGATGGAACTGTAAATACTCCAATCGATGCACTTCATGATGGAAATGTAATTGAGATTTCTCAATACAATCATGGTATGCATTCCGGAAATAATAAATTAGAGATTTCAAATGTATTACCAACAACTTCTCCAGTAATACTAAATGCTGCTGTAGGATTATCTACATCTGTGGCATTACTTGATGACCCTGCAAGCGGACTAAACGCAACATTACCATTTGCTGAGTTTGAAGGAAAACCTGTGACAGCAGGATTCGTCAAGATTAATAATGAAATAATGAAGTATACAACAGTTGATTCAAGTAATGAATCATTGTATATCTCAGAAAGAGGAATAAGTGGTACAGCGATTCGTGAACATGCAAAAGGAAGTTTAGTTTACAAATATGAATTTAATGGATTCTCATTAACTGGTATCAACACCGATCATCAATTACCTTCAACATCATTACTCACAACTAAGAGTGATATTGACAAGTATTATATTGAAGTTCCGAGAAGCACTGGAAGAACAACTGGTGATGATATGATGAACTTCGTTGATGATTTATTTGGTGGTGGTAAAGAAATATTTGTATCACAGAATATACAATTCAATCAAATATATCCATTGATAAATCACATCACACCCGGACAAACTGCTTTATCTGCTCGTACAAGAACAGTAAGTGGTACAAGTGCTGGTGGTAGTGAAGTATCATTCCTTGATCAAGGATTTGAAGATATTCAATTAAACGCGATTAATCCTCTAAGTACACCAAGATTGGTTGCATCACCGATTAATGAAACAGCAAGATTAAATGATCTTCCATTAAATAGATCAAATACAATAGCAATTCGATTGCTATCCGGTGATAAAAATTTATCGCCAGTCATTGATACAATGAATAGTTCAATCAGTTATATCAGAAACAGATTGAATAACCCAATTGACGATTATGCTTTGGATTCAAGAGTTAACTTAAACTCTAACGATCCACATGCAGGAGTTTATATCTCCAATCGTGTTGACTTGAAACAACCTGCAACTTCACTTCAAGTGTTAATTAGTGCACAAAAATCTGAATCAGCTGATTTCAGAGTTTTATATAAATTATTCAACAATGAAGTTAGTGAGGCAGAACAATCATATGACTTGTTCCCCGGTTTTGACAATTTACTTGATACAGATGGTGATGGTTTTGGTGATCAGGTTATAAGTGCTGCTAAAAATAGTGGTAGACCAGATGCCAAGATTGGATCAAGTACAGATGGTGAATTTTTAGAATATCAGTTTACTGCTGATGATCTATCAGAATTTACTGGATTTGTAATCAAAGTGGTGTTTAGTGGCACAAATGAAGCAGAAGCACCAAGACTTAGAGATCTACGAGCAATTGCATTAGCATGATACAAGTAGAAGGACATAAACATCTTTACCGTGATGAGAATACTGGAGCGATCGTTAACTGCGATACTTCTGGTTATATGAGGTATAAAAAGATGAGAAATAAAAAATTAATTGAAAAATCTGAAATAGATAGTCTTAAATCTGAGATAGATACTCTCAAAGGACTTCTGAATGATCTGATTCAGAAAAATTCATAGTATAACAAAATATAAATAAACTATAGATCATATTATATTATTGCATAAATGGCAGTATATGTTAGCAACCTTGTTATTAATACCGGTGCTACTTTCTCACAAACATTTTCATTAGAAAATATTTCATCTAACGATGCATTAGACCTAAGTGGGTTTACTGCATCATCTCAGATGAGAAAACATGCAGGAAGTACAGGTATTGCAGCGACCTTTACAGCATCAATACAAAATGCAGAAAACGGTCAAGTACAAGTTGGTTTATCAAGTGTAAGCACTGCAACATTAAAACCCGGAAGATATGTTTATGACGTAATCGTTTCCGATACTGTAGGTGAAGTAACGAGAGTTGTTGAAGGATCTGTTTTAGTAAGGCAAGGAGTCACTCGCTAATGGCAAACATAAGAGTCCGAGTAGGACAACAAAATGCAACCAAAGTCGTATCCTCATTAGCAGGAAACGTAAGTGGATCTCTTGCAGGTTTAAGTGATACAGAAATCAACAATCCCCAAAACGGAATGGTTTTGGTTTACAATTCAACTACCGCAAAATTTGAATCAACTTTAACATTAACACCCGGAACGACACAAAACTTGGATATCAATGGAGGTAACTTTTAGAAATGGCTAGTATTATACGAGTAAAAAGATCGACGGGTACAACAGCTCCCGGATCTCTTCAGTTCGGTGAACTTGGTTTAACGATCGGTACTGGTACTCAGGCAAACAAAGGAGAAAGAATCTTTGTTGGTGATAACTCAGGCAACGTTGATGTTGTCGGTGGTCGTTATTTCACTGACTTGATGGTTCATGCACCGGGAACAGTTGCTTCGGTAACAAACCCAACGACTGCTGCAAACGGATTTGTTGCAATATTGGATCAAAATAGAAAAGTTGACGTATGGAATGTAGATAATTTAACTTTAGATGGTAATACATTTTCTTCTACTGATACAAACGGAGATATAAACATAGATCCAAACGGGTCAGGAGAGATTGTCATACCTGATGATACTTTCTTAACTTTTGGTACAGGTAAAGATTCAAAGATTGAATATGATGAGAACGGTACAGATCAACTAAACATCACAGGTGCTGATGTCAGAATCAACATTACAACACAATCAAACAGTAAAGACACAGGTGCTTTAATTGTTGAGGGTGGTGTTGGAATTGAGAAAAACTTAAATGTTGGTGGAAATTTAAATATTACTGGTATTGTAACCTTTAGTGATCACATCAGACTTCCTGATAATAAAGAAATCAGATTGGGTGATAGTAACGATCTAAAACTGGTTCATAATGGTACAGATAGCGTCATATCAAATACCACAAATGATTTAAATATTATTAACACTGGTGATGATATTAATATCACAGCGGCTGATGATTTTACACTTAAGGTTCAAGGTAGTGAAGATGCAATTACTGCTATCGGAAATGGAGCAGTAAGTTTATTCTTTGATAATGTTAATAAAGCACAAACTCGTATTGATGGTTTTAACGTTGATGGAACATTAGAAACAAACAACTTTGTTGTTGTTGGTATTTCTACAATTACAGGTAAAATATTCCAGACAGGTGGAATCGAGATTGATAACATCGGAATATCATCAAATAGAATTGAAACAAGAGCGGGTGCTGGAAATCAATTAACTATTGACCCATATCCAAGTGGTGGAAGTAATGAAGGTACAGTTATCATCAAAGGTGACTTACAAGTTGATGGAACAACAACTACAGTTAACTCTACTACTGCAACTGTTAATGATCCAATCATGCGTGTTGGTGATGTAACAAGTGTCAGAACTGTGATGACAACTGTGGCAAGTGGTGCAAATACGATTGTCATTGACTCAGTAACAGGTCTGCAAACTGCTGATGTTGTTGTAGCAACAGGTATTCCCGGTAATACAACAATTGATGCGATAAACACTGGAACTAAAACTATTACGATAAGTAATAATACTTCTGCTGGTATTTCGACTGGATCACAGTTAACAATTACTCATGCAAAAGATACTAATACTGACCGTGGTATTTCATTCAATTATAATACAAGTTCTGGAACAGCCAATAACAAACTTGGTTTCTTCGGAATGGATGATAGTCAGGTTGGTGCAAATGGTTCTAGAGTATGGACATATGTACCAGAGGCAACTAATACTGCCGAAGTAATTACAGGTACAAAAGGTTATCTTGATATTAAAGGTATCTACTATCAGTCTGGAGATTTCTCAACTCATGGTGTTGTTTACTTTGATAGCACTGGTCTTCAAAATTCAACAACTGCACCGGGTTCTGCTACAATTACCTCTACACAACTGCTCACAGCGGTTACAGAGATTGCAATTACATTAGGTAGTGCACAAGCAGTCACTGCCGGTGATTTAGTCACTCAAGCGGGTGGTGGAACACAACAGGGTGTTGTAAAATCAACATCTAACTCAACTACAGTCACACTAATTGGTGTAACTGGAACATTTAATACTTCTGCTGATTTGATATTAAATGGAACTGGCACCGGAAAAACACCTTCCGCTGTCTCAACTACATACACTAGTAAACCCATGTGGACAACGACGATCGACGGGGGTACGTTCTAGATTAAAAAACAATGAATTCACAAAATAATGACGTTGATGTAAACACTTTGATTAAAATTTATAATCAAAAAATATCAACACTAACTAACCAAAATATACTTTTGGAAGCAAAATTGACAACTGTAATGACTGATTTTAATGATGAAAAAACAAAATTAGCCGCAGAGGCACTTGAATGGCAGACCAAGTATGAAAACTTAGCATCTGAGGTAGAAGCAGAATAATGGCACAACCATCATCAAGACAAGGATTAATTGACTACGGACTTAGGCAACTAGGTGCTCCCGTGCTGGAAATTAATATTGATGATGATCAGATTGATGATTTATTAGATGATGCTGTACAGGTTTTTAATGAAAGACATTTTGATGGTGTTGAGGAGATGTTCCTTAAACACGAATTTACGCAACAGGAAATAGATAGAGGAAAAATTCATCCCGGTTCTACTGGAATATCAACATCATCAATAGTTGGAACTGCTGGAACATCCACAACTATTACAGCTGGATATGGATCCACTGTTTCACAATTTACTGAAAACTCAAACTTTATTCAAGTTCCAGATTCTGTAATTGGAATTGAAAAAATATTTAAGTTTGATAGTAGTTCAATATCTGGTGGGATGTTCAGTATCAAATATCAGTTATTCTTAAATGACTTATATTATTTTAACTCTGTTGAACTTTTACAGTATTCAATGACAAAATCATATCTTGAGAGTATTGATTTTTTACTCACACCAGAAAGACAGATAAGATTTAACAAAAAACAAAATCGTTTATATCTTGATATGGATTATAATTCAATTTCTGCAGGTGATTTTATAGTCATAGACTGTCAGAGAGCATTAGATCCAAATACTTTCACAAAGGTTTATAATGATCCATTCTTAAAGATGTATTTTACTGCATTATTAAAAAGACAATGGGGTCAGAATTTAATTAAATTTAGAGGAGTTAAACTTCCCGGTGGATTAGAATTAAATGGAAGAGAAATATATGACGATGGGCAAAGAGAATTAGATGCAATTAAACAGAAGATGCAACTCGAATACGAGTTACCTCCTCTTGACTTTATCGGGTAGAATGTATGGCACTCAATCCCTTTTTTCTACAAGGATCTCCCGGTGAACAGAGATTAGTACAAAGTCTCATAAATGAACAACTCCAAATTTATGGAGTAGAAGTTACATATATTCCGAGAAAATTTGTAAATAAACAATCAATTATTGAAGAAGTTCAATCATCAAAGTTTGATGATAATTTTTCAATTGAAGCATATGTGAATACCTATGAAGGATATTCAGGTGCTGGAGATATTATGTCGAAGTTTGGTGTAAGTTTAAGAGATGAGATTACACTTACAATATCAAAAGAAAGATTTGAAGATTTTATTGCACCTTTTTTAGTTGATGATGAATATGAACTTGCAACTCGTCCAAGAGAGGGTGATTTAATATTTTTCCCATTAGGAACAAGATTATTTGAAGTTAAGTTTGTAGAACATGAACAACCTTTTTATCAGTTAGGTAAGAATTATGTTTATCAACTCCAATGTGAACTCTTTGAATATGAAGATGAAATTATTGATACTGGTGTAGATGCAATTGATAAGGAAGTTGAGGATGAAGGATTCATCACAACTCTGAATCTTGTGGGAACTGGTGTGACTGCAGAAGCAACTTCTGCTATTTCAGTTAACTCTGGATACTTAAGTGGTATTTCACTTCTAAACGATGGTAGTGGATACACAGGAACTCCAACAGTTTCAATTAGTACAAGTAGAGTCTCTGGTGGTACAAACGCATCAGCGGTTGCAATTACAACTGAAAGATCAGGTGTATTCTCAATTAAAGAAATTATAATGACCAATCCCGGTTCTGGGTATACATTTGCTCCAAGTATTAGAATTCTTGGTGGTGGAGGAAGTGGAGCGATTGCAACTTGTGGTATTATAACCTCTGGTCAGGGTGTCATATCATTCAACGTAACTGGAGATGGAAAAGGTTATACAACAAATCCTGCTGTGACTGTGGCAGGGCCAGGCATTGGAACAACTGCAATAGTTACTTCTATTATTGATATTGGAAGTGGTCAATTATCTTCCTTTAGATTTATAAATCCCGGTGCAGGATATACAGTTGCACCAGCGGTTACTATCGCAAATCCAGATATTATGACAGGTTATGGTAATTTCTTATATAATGATCTTATTGTAGGTCAGGCATCTAATACTGAAGCAAGAGTTAGATCTTGGGATCTTGATACCAAAGTTCTCAAAGTAACAAACGTTGGTATTGGATCGACTGTCAACGGATTTATTCCGGGAGAGGAAGTAAGAGTTCAAATAGGTATAGGTGTCACTGGATTAAAAATACATCAAACAACCTTTGTTGCTGGTTTTACCACAACTGGTAGAAACATAAGTGCTGGAACTACAACATTAAATGTTGGATCAGCAAATACTACCAAATTTAATATTGGAGATGATATAGGGCCAATTGACAATGTAATTGGTGTAGGTGTGACTGTTCATTCAATTGATAATATTGGAAATATAAGAATGAGTGAGAAAACATTTAATAATTCATTCTTACAGATGCAAACTATATCTATTGGAAGCACACAGTTTGTTTCATATAATATTCGTCAATATGATGATCGTGATATATACGATGATTATAGTAATAATGATGAGTTTGAACTTGAGGCAGATAACATCATTGATTTTGCAGAAACTAACCCATTTGGTACATATTAATGTTAGGCACTTATTTTTATCACGAAATACTTAGAAAGACGGTTATATCGTTTGGAACATTGTTCAATGATATTCATATACGTCATAAGGATAATACTGGTAAATCAATTAGCGATATGAAAGTTGCTTTGGCATACGGCCCAATGCAAAAGTTTTTAGCAAGAATTGAACAACAACCTGATTTAAATCGTGCAACTCAAATTACATTACCTAGAATGTCTTTTGAGATGACAAACATTGCTTATGATGCAACAAGAAAATCATCAATTACACAAACATTCAAAGCATCTGATGGAACAAATTTAAGAAAAGTTTTCATGCCAGTTCCATATAATATTGGTTTTGAATTAAATGTCTTAGTTAAACTAAACGATGATGGACTTCAGATAGTTGAACAAATACTACCATTCTTTCAACCATCTTTTAATTTAACTGTAGACTTAGTAAGTGTCATTGGAGAAAAAAGAGATATTAGTGTTGTATTAGATAATATATCATTCCAAGATGATTATGAAGGAGATTTTGCAACAAGAAGAGCATTAATATACACACTCAGTTTTACTGCTAAAACTTATCTATTCGGCCCTGTTGCTGATACTCCTGAAGGACTTATTAAGAAGGTTCAGTTGGATTATCACACTAACATGGATCGTGAGAATAAGAGAAGAGAACTTCGTTATGTTGCTACACCAAAAGCAGTTAAAGATTATGATGGTGCGAATACAGAAGTTCTAACATTTAACATCTCAGCAACAGCAGTTAGAATAACAGTAAATGATACATCCAACTTCTCTGTTGGAGATCGTATTGTAATTGATAGTGAGGTAATGCAGGTGAAAGAAAAACCTGATGCAACTACTTTGGTCGTTAAAAGAGGATTTGATAGAACACTTAAAGTCGAGCATCTTGAACAGGCAAAGGTTAATAAATTAACTACAGCAGATGATAATCTTATAGATATTGGTGACGATTTTGGATTTAGTGAATCTTCCAGTATCTTTACTGATTCATTACAATTCAATCCTGCAACAAGGACAGACTCATAATGAACACTAATTTTGGTGATATTGAAAAATCTTTAAACGTTGAAACATCTATTATAAAAAAAGATGAATCAAAACCTGATTTACCTAATGTTGCTTTAAAAAAGAATGATGTTGAGAAAGATTACAAGTATACAAGAGGTCAATTATATTCTTTAATTGAAAAGGGACAAGAAGCGATCAATGGTATTATGGAAGTTGCTGGTGAAAGTGCAAGTCCAAGAGCATATGAAGTTGCAGGACAGTTAATCAAATCAGTTGCAGATAGTACAGATAAGTTGATGGATCTTCAGAAGAAGATGAAAGATATAGATGAAGAGGGTACTAAAACACAAAATAATGTCACGAATAATGCTTTATTTGTTGGATCTACAAGCGAGTTGTCAAAATTACTAAAACAAGGTATTCTAAATAATAATGACTCAGAGACTACTGAATAATGAAATCCTGTAAAAAAGGATATTACTATTGCAACACTGATCAGAAGTGTAAACCCATTCCCGAAGGATCTATCGTTCGTGATGATGGTTTTCTAATGAAAGAAACTTTAGATAAAAAGGATAAACCATTTATAAAACATTTGGTTAAAAAACTAAAGAGTGGTTCTAAAACACATGCAAAACAAGCAGATGATTTAGAAAAAGCAATGAATGAAGATAAGCATGGTGATCATGAACCAGAAATGATTCGTAATCAATTGAAGACTGCAGGTAGAGCATCTAAGAGGATTGTCAAACATTCACGCAAGAAAGACAATTTCAAAGCATGGGTTCAATCAAAGATAACTAAGGCATCTGATTACTTAGATACTGCTGCAGATTATCTTGATAGTAAGGAAGTGAATGAGGAAGGTCTCCGTGCTTGGTTTGGTAAATCAAGTGGAACTACTAAGTCTGGACGCAAAGTAAAAGGTTGGGTTCAAGTTGGTGGTAAATATGATGGTAAACCCTGTGCTCGTCAACCCGG
>VMHT01213855.1_pt1 | contig 15476 bp, 42 predicted proteins | sample 4693611 | NCBI WGS metagenome assembly VMHT01 (sample SAMN12280063, study PRJNA550983) | marine metagenome | isolation source: seawater sampled from same location over 5 years 0.02-0.2 micron viral filtrate | place: USA: collected off the coast of southern California halfway between the port... ... | reverse complement strand
TTGGATATGGTCCTTTAAATCCTGATGCACCAGATCCAGGATTTTGGGAAAAAAAAGTAGATTTATGGAATAGTGATCTTGAGACAGTTAAGACTGCAAGATGTGGAAATTGTGCAGCATTTGATCAGACTAATAAAATTATGGATTGCATGGTAAAAGGTATAAATGAGACTAAAGCTGCAGATCCTTATGATGTTTTAGACAGAGCAAACTTAGGATATTGTCAGTTGTTTAAATTTAAATGTGCAGCTGCCCGTACTTGTGATGCGTGGCTTTATGGAGGACCTATTAGGGATTGTTAATTATGCATCAAACTCCAAAGATTAAAAAAATTATTGCTGAATTGCATAAAGCATCAAGAACTCATAAGGGACAAGCTGAAAGACTTGAAAAGATTTTAAAAGTAATGAAGAACGTGGAGAAGAAAAATGGCTGATAAAGCTATAAAAAAAGGTAAAAAGAGTACTTCAAGGTATTTACCTAAAGCGGCTTGGGCTGCTATGTCTAAAGCTGAAAGAAAAAAGACTGATGATAAAAAGAAAAGAGAAAGTAGAAAGGGTAAACAGTTTGTAAAAAATACAGATAAAGCAAAAAAAGCTAGAAAAATGGCAAGTAAAAGAGCTGCGAAAAGTATGAAATGATTAAACAGTTTGTAAAAAAATTAATTCAATATTATATAGATTTAATTGTCAGTTGGTATAGACAGATAAAAACTCATTATAATTTAAACCACGAAATAAAAAAATTTCACGCAAATTTTGATGAGATTAAGAAACCTGAGATTAAAGAGGTAGGTAAGTTTGGAGATAAGGATTGGTCTATATCTATAGGTGATGAGTAACTTATATATAGGATTACGTGGAGGAAGAAGAAGTTTGAAGTTCTTGTAATACTGTTAGTTTTTGAATTTTAGCTACATCTTTTAATCCATTTGCATCAAACCAAGGTGCATCTTTCCAAGAAAATCCTTTACCAAAAGTATTATCAGGTGCTTTTATATACCAATGACAGGCTGCATCTGGCACATCAACTGCACATTTTGTCCAGTCATCATCCCATTGTGGAACTTGTATCCATAAAATAGAACTTAATAGCATTGTGAATATAATTTTCATTTTTTCTTTGATTTTTTACCGTGTGCTTTGTAATCCATAGCTAATCCTATAGCTATTGCTTGTTTTTTATTCTTAACTTTTTTATCTCCTCCTGATTTAAGTTTGCCTGATTTAAATTCAGACATAACTTTTTCCATTTTATGGGGCATTTTTTATAAAAATTCTTTAATTATTTTAATTTATCTATTTTTTTTACAACTTTATTATATAGATCAAATTTAATACCTTTATGTTTTAGAACAATTACTTTTGATGCAGTCATATATTTACTATAAAAAATAATTGGTTCATCTTTTGAAGCTATGTCTCCACTCATAAGTACCTCCTTACGTGTAATTAGTTTAGCCTACTGTTACAGTTTTACTCTAATTTTGTTAATTTTTTTTAATTCTTTTTTAGCTTCACGTACATATGCCTTTAATACATTCATATCTAACATTAAATACCCATCTACTTCTACTACTGCTTCTGGTATAACACTTTGAACTTGTTGTGCTGAAAAACCAGCTCTTAATCTTTGATTAGAGTTAAATTCTTCTTTATATCTAAATTGAAGTGTTTGAAGTCTTTTTAATTTTCCTAAAGCATTTGTTACTTTTACAATTTTTCTTTCTTTAACTGGCGTTCCTGCTACTACATTTTGGTCAAAAGATCCAGTATGTATTGTTAAATCACTCATTTTTGTAATTCTTTTACAAAGTATGCTACTTCAGCTAAATCATCCTTGGTTAGATCCATATTTGTTAGTGGCATTATGTCGTACTTACACCTTATATCGCACCTTCTCCTTGATCTTCTCCTATTAGTTTTTGCTCCTCCTTTAGAGGTTCCACCTTTTGATCTACTTCCTGCACTACCTTTAGCACCTCTTGCTCCCGACTTACTTCCTGTTCCTCCTGATTTAGATCCTCCTTTACTTCCTCCTGATTTAGACCCTCCAGACTTACTACCTCCAGACTTACTACCTCCAGACTTACTTCCTCCTCTTCTACCACCTCTACCTACACTTGGTTTAGATGGAGCAGATTCAGTTTTCTTTTTCTGTGCTTCAGATTTTTTGACTGCTTCTTTTTTCTTCTCAGCTTTATTAGCTTCTGCCTGTTTCTTACCAGCTGCACTTATACCAAATGATCCAGCTTTTAAGTTAGATCCTGATGGAATACCAGTAGCTGCAGCTCCTTCTCTTGAAGCTTTGTTAACTGCTGCTTCACTTGCATATTTTTTATTATTTCCAGCTCCTCTAAAGTCTGGATTACTTGGCATACCTTGACCATAAGTTCCAGTTCCAAAAGTACCATCTCTACCTGTACCAGTGTTAGCTTGATCCCTACCTGTTGCTTTATTTCTAGCATCAGCCTTTTCAAATGCAGCAACTCTTTTATTTGTTTGAAATTCTGCATTTCTTGCAGCTGCATCTGCTTTCATGCTCGCTTCATTTTTATCTTTTACATCTTGAATTGTAATACCAGCTTCATTACGTGCTGTAGCTTCTTTTTGATATGTAGGTCTATTTAAATATTTTTCATATCTTCTTAGTTCTGCCTCTCCTCTTGTTTCTAATGAAACTTCTTTTGTTAAAGGAGTACCACCTTCAGCACCTATACCTTGATTTAATCCTCTTTTCATAGCATTTACAGTGCTAGTAATTAAATTACCTTTACTTGGCTCTACTTCTGCCCTTCTTGTTGCCTCTGTAGCACTAGAATCATATGACTTCTGTGCATCAGTAGACATTTTACTTCTGAATCCATAAGCTGGATTACTCATTACATTTGTTCCATATGTATCATCCCCTGAAATTCTTGTAGTAGGAGCTGGTCTACCACCTCTATCTTTAAATGCTTGATAGTTTTCGGCTGCATTATCTCTCATTGACTGTTCATTTGCTTCTCTTCTTTCTGCTATTGATCTAGCATCTACTTTATCTGGGGTAAAGAAGTTTGTTTTTACTCTTTCATTAAATGCTGCTGTATCCTTAGCTGCTTGTGTTCCTTCTGCATCTCTATTACCAAATTTGGAATAACCAGGATCTCCAGTTATAGATTGACCCATTTGCTCTCTGGTCATTATGGTTGCATCTGGGTTTTGTGACATCCTATAGTTTTGAGGAGCAAAGAAACCTTCGCCTGCCATTCTTTTTGTTTCACTTATCTTTGTCTCAGGTGCAGCAGTTGTAATGCCTTGATTATTTGTATTTGCCATCGATATCAGAGAGCCATCTTTAGCTCCTAAAGTTTGTGTAGAATCACTATAAATTTTGTTATCATTTGCTTCTACTTTTTTTATAGGCATTGAGCCACGTAGATATCTTAATTCTCCAGGTGTCATCTTAAAGCGTTCAGGATACGTTAGCATCTTAGTTGCTTGCTCTGGACTAACATAACCCCTTGACCCTGCATCTATATATCCTCCACCGCTACCAGCAGAAGCAGAAGATGCAACTTTGGTATCTGTTTGACCTGCATTTGATGATGTATTTCCAAATGCCTCATTTTTTATTTTCTCAAATTCACTAGCTTCTTTCTTTTCTCTGTTTAGCATATTAAATATGCCTAAATTTAAACCTTTTTCTTTTTTATCTTCTTTAGTTTTACTTGCTAAAAATGTATTAGGACTAACTCTACCAATACCTACTTGATCTCCAGCTACCATTATTTTTTCTCTAAATCTTAATACTTGTTAGATATATTCTATCTGAGCCTAACAATCAAATACTCTCAGGTCTTTTCTGAACTCATTTAAACCTCTTTCCATACATAAAAGCTTAAATTCACTTATAGACATTAAGTTATTTACTAAACCTTCTTCTTTTAACTCTGTCAACATATCATTCCACTGGAGCATATCCTCATTTGATAGTAGTGGGAAAGAAGGTGTAATCACAACTTTCATACAACAGTTAATGGGTTTCACCTATTGTAACTCTACTTCTCGTTCTGAAGTAATAATAATTTTTTAATCTCAGACGTATTTGCGTTTATAAGACCTTGAATCATCTGTAGTTTCTTCTCTGCATTTAAGGCTCTCTGACTCCAGTAAACTAAATGCCTATTGGTATTATCTAATTCAGTCTCAAGAGCTGTCTGAAACAGTGCTGATGGGCTTATATCTTTACGATTAGACTCTTTCCATCTTCTATGTAAATTCTCTGGAACAGATACACTTACTACTTCTGCCATGTTTTGTGCAAATATCTATAAGTCAACATAGCATTAAATGTTATTAACCACCACCTTTAACTGGCATTTTGATTTGATCTGTTAATACAATTGGTATTGGTTCACTTACTGTCAAATTAGTTGTAACTCTTACACCATTAGCAAAACTTTCTGCTTCATCCATAGATTTAAATTGTGGAGCGTGAGATCCTATCTTATCGTTGTATACGAAAACTACGTATCCAGTCACTGGAAATGCCATTAGGTAAAAATTCTTATTTTACAGAAGATAACTGTTATTTTAAAAATTTCAACTTATATAGAAGGGTCCTGACTTATAAAATTTATCTGGTTGAAGAGCTACTGTTTCGTCTGCGTCCATATAATCTGTAACTTTAATTACCTGACTTAACTGGTTACCACTAGATTTTGATAAGACTGCCCATGCGAGTTCTTTATTGTCTTTTCTGATGTTGGTCATGATGTATTTTCCTTGTTTGCGTATTTTATTATGAGGTAAAGATACTTGCATCGTACAAATATCTGCACATGAAAAAACCATTGCTATAACTAAGCTCTGGATACTTAATCTAGCAATGGTCTAAAGGTTTGTCGAGTAAATTTCTTAAGATTTAATTAGTATTAAGAAAAATCATCAAATAAGTCATCATTTCCAAATAATCCTGAAGCAATAGCTGCTCCTGGATTGATGCTTCCTTCTGTAATAGAGCTGTTTAATCTCTGTCTTAGCATTTCTTGATAGAGTTCCTTATCAGGATTGAAGGACTCATATTCATAATCGAATAACATAGTAGTTAATGTAAAGTGTTCTTTTATGATACATCAAAAGATGAGGATTCGAAACCTATTGGTAACTCTTTTTCTTTTTTATCTGCAAGAAAATGAGTTCTTATTCCACATAACAACTCTATAGTTTGATCAAGACTTAATTCTTGTTCTCCATGTATTTTATCTATAAATAGTGGATCTTCTCTTAAGTCATCAATATTCTTTAAAAGAGAATCAACTTTTTTAAGAATGACTGCATGTTGCTTTTTAATGTCAGTTTTTTCTTTTAATTTCATAATCATTGCTGTATGTAAATTCATACACTAGTGTAACTACTTTATTTAAACACCTCTTACCTTTTATAGCTACTTTGTAAATATTTTAGCTGACCAATTTCCTTCACCTTTATTTTGAAAGCCGCCTGGATCTGTCATGGAGTCACCTAGAAATGTTTTTATACGCTCTGAGATTTTTGGTTTACCTGTAGTCATATCATCTCCTACTGATTTAGAATCATCTCTATCAAAGTCAGCTCCTCCAGCTCTGTAGTTTTCTATAGAAAATTTATCTAAGCCATCAGTTGGAGAAGGCATAGACATTTTAGATACTGCTTCTTCTTTCATTTCAGAAATTTTAGATCTCCTTTCTTTTGCTTTAGCTAATAAATTAGTTCTGACATCATCAAAAGTTTGTTCAGAATCTTGTGGTTCTACTTTAGTTAGTCCAGTTCTTTTTGAAAAAGCCTCTTCACTTTCTTGACCACCACCAACAAACATACGCATTGATGAATCTGGAGTAGGCTCAGGAGCCTTTATTGTAGCTGATGCGGATGGTTTAACAATTCCAGATATTGCATTTTGCATACCTGTCCCTCCACTTGATCCTGCACGACCCATAATACTACTTCCGCCTGATCCTCCAGTCAACATCAATTCCATTGCAGACATTGTTCTTTCTTTGCCTTCAGGCATTTCTGTTACTTTCTTTAAGCTTTCTTCAAATTGAGGATTTGGAGCTGATCTTGCTGATCCCATTACACAAAAGAGTTTTTTCTATTCTAATCTTCCTTCTCTTCTACTTTAAATACTAGAAGCTCTTCTCCAGGTTTTACGTCTTTTAATTCAGGATGTATGTTTCTGTAAGGATTTCTGACTTCATTTAATGTTATGGTCATCATCCTCCACATGAAAGCGAAAGTGCCTCCAGAGATAGCTGCAAAGCAGATAAAATAGATAAAAATAGAAAAATCGTTCATATATTTATTGTACTCTCCCTCTAAAAACGAAAGTAAAACAGCCTAAACGAAAGTAAATTAATTAGGATTATATATCCTTAATAGAACAAGAACGCCTACTATACCTACAGTTACAAGTATTCCTAAAAGTAATAACATTTTTTTATATGATTTTCTATTATAATCTCTTACCCCCTATAGTGCTTCTATTAATTCTGCAAGCATTTTTTTAAAATATTCTTTTTTTCTTTTCCTTGAATGCATTCCAAAATCTTGTTTATCTTCTTCAATTCTTTCATAGGTAGTAAATCTATATCCACATGGACAAGTTCTAATTCTTCTTTGAGAATGACTATAAACAATAAATCTTGTAGCACTAGCTATAGCTTTCTTACCACATTTAGGACACTTCATTTTCTAATTCAATCCTGTGTTGTGAAATAAGGCATGGACTGCTTTGATGATCCCAAAGCACTTGATAGTGTGGAATGTTAGCTCCACATTTATTTTTCTTCAAAGTAATTTCTTTAATAATTCCTTTTCTTCTTTGTGATTCAACAGGTTTACCATTAATAATTACATATCTATTAGAAGTTTTTAAGACGTGTCTAATTCTGACACGATCGTTTACTTTATATTTTGGTTGAGAAGGTGTTGTCATAATAATTAGAGGAGGGGACTTACGAGGTCATATACTTAATAGTAGCCATGAAGGGTTAAAACACTAAACCTAGGTGTCACTACTATTCCTCGATGGGAACCTGTTATCCTAGTGAAACATCGTGCCTAATCTACCGCATGATCCGAGCAGTAGCAACAATTCACTAAGGCAGCATATAGAAGTACAAGTCTTAACTTTTTTGCACCCTCTGCCCCTGTATTTAAAAAGGAATTTCTCCTTCTAGTAAAGAATCGTCTAATGAATCTAAATCATTATGTTTAATTTTTTTCTTAACTTCTGAGAAATTTTTAAATAAATGTTGATCATAAGCACTATCCCAAGATCCAACTTGGTCAATGCTAGTTAATAGACTAACCATCTTTACCATCCCCCCTGTAGATTTAGTTTGTTCTTTTAAATTTTCTTCTTTTCTTGCATCTAATCTATCTTGTTCCAGGCAATTCATAACTTTCGAGAATATAAAGGCACGATCATTTGGAGAGATTGAATCTGTAAGTATTGGTTTAGCTTGTCTTACATAATCTCTAGCCTGTTGGATAGTTACACTATATTTTGATGCAAGTTTTTTACTTATATCCATAGCTCTTTTACCTTTAGCTAATTCATCAGCAGCATAATTTATACGCTGGTCTTTTTCTTCATTTGTGGATCTAGTGTTTGTCATGATACCTCTTGTGGTTTAAGTGTTGGCATTGGGCAGTAATCATCTTCGCATTTTTCAAAGATGTCTTTTGGATTTGCTTTTTCGTATTCGACTTGAGCTTCTTCTGTCGAAATAATTTCACATCTTATTATCTTTGCTTCATCTCCATGTTTAGGAAACAAAGTAGATAATGCTGACATAGCTCCATAAGATGCACCTTTAAGATCTTTATAGACCCCATGAATCTCTTGGACATTATTTGCAGAATTAGAGAATACTACATAAGAAAATTCTTTTTTAGTCATGAGGTGTATCAGGTGTATAAGTCCAATGAGTGTGATTTAAATTCTTAAAGTAAAAATAAGCATCTTTAAGTATGATGACAGTCCAACCTATATCTTTTCTAAAAACCATGATCTTTCCAAACCGATCTGTATCATGTTCTTTTGGTAAAGTTTCATCGTCAAAGATAAAAGTATTTTCTGGTAAGTAAGGTTTTAGTTTCATGGTTTTACTGGAGGTACATAGAGTTTAGCAAAGTCGAGATGCTCATCAATATATTTATTGATTTGCATGAAATGATCTTGTAAGTACATTCGTTGAACTACAGCATCTTGAAAATCATCTTGATTATCATAATCACTAGGAGTAAGTGCAGTTGCAGAGATTAATTTCTTCGCATCTGATACATGTTTTCTAGCTTGCCAAAGATTAGCTGAGTAATCCTTAACATCATTAGGTGCAGTAGCGTTGAAGGTTGGTTCTGGGTTCATAGTAATGGCTTCGGTAGTGGAGGATAAAATGTTGTACTCTGTAAAAAGTACATCACATTCTTTATTAGTAAAGTTAAAAATTTGAGTTAAGTGAAAGACTGCATCATCATATGTCCATTTAATTAAATCGCTGAATACATGACTGATAATTTTGTTTGCATCTTTCTCAGACATTTTTTCAGTCAGTAATCTTCGGAGAAGTTTCTCGTCTGATTTGTCGCTTTCTGTCTGCATGTAACTCATTAATTTCCTCTTGAGTAAATTCATACTCATTAAAAAGGAATGCATCAAATTTGCAAGCCCATTGTTGAGGAGTGTTAACGGATTTGTTGGATTGCTGATTCATCATTTCTCACACTCTAGAAATTCTACGAAAGTTTCATAACCTCCACAAATTTTTAATTTTTGAGGAATTTGATTTAAAATCTGTACGATAGTTTCTTCATCAAATTGCAAGATTCCTTTCATAGTTGTGTCTTCAAATTTTGCTCTATTCTTTGTTCTAACAGCAAGAATGTATCTATCTATTAGTTGTTCTTTTGATTTTTCATCAAGTTGTTTTTTATTCATTAGGATAGATCCTCAATGTTTTTAGTAATAATTTGATTTAAATTTTTAATTTCCTGGGACATCTGACGATATCCTGTACCAACATATATTTGTCCTAAGACTACAGCGATAGTTGCTGTAGCCCAAAAGATATAGTATGGAGTTGATTTAACTTGATGTTTAAGTTCAGAGAATTTAGTCATCTTCTCCTCCTTCTTTCTCTATCAATCCTCTTTCTTTCTGCCCTGATGTCTAAGAAACTAGCCATTAGATAGAAGAAATAGATAGTAGCTGCTAAGCAAGCTAAAGCAATTAAGAATTCCACTATTTCTCCTCCATTATTTCTGCGACCCTGTCACTAATATGTTTCTGAAAATATTTATCAAAATCTTCTTTACTACATTTTGCTAGTTCATCTGCTTGATCCATAATAAATCTTTCAATTTCTAATAAAAGAGAATTTTTTGAATCAGTAGCAATTTTAATGCAATCATTTAATCTCTCTTTAGTTGGAGCAGTAACAGCAAGTACCATACCGACTATTGCCTGATGGTAGAAAGGACTATCTTTAATGTTCATTCTTTTCCCTCACTTAAACTATTAAGTAATTTTTTTGACTCATACTCTGAGTAATCATGTATAAAGAATTTTTCTGTTAAATCTGTAGGATTTTTAAATTCTTCCATGACTTTTTTATGACTGAGTCTATTGTTGTAATTCAACTGACCTGTCCAATGCATTGAACTAAAAGGTTGAGATTTTAAAGGGTTAAATCTTTCCCAAACTCTTTGAATCTTTGGAGTATCGAATCCTCTTTTATAGCCATAAGGATAGCCATCATAATAGGTAGGATTTAATTCTCTTTGTAGATAGCCATCAGCAGCTAGTAGAAGTAACTTTAATCTGACTTTGCACCATTTTAAAATTAAATCTTTATCCCAGTAATGATAAGCAGAATCTCTACGTACAATTCTGGTTGGTTGAGGAAAGTTTTCTTTCTTCCAGTTCCTTTGAATCCATTGTCTTGTAAATCCAGTTAACTCAGCTATTTCCCAAACATCATATTCATTGTCATGTTTCTCTGCTGGAGATTGATCATGTCCTGATACAACCTGTTGAATGTACTGTTTGGATACACTAAACATATCTGCAATAGCTTGATAAGTTAATCCATCCTCAGTTCTGAGTTTAAGAATAGTTTTGTTTCTTTCTGTGTGAGCAGCCCTTCCCATTTACTTAACCTCCTCTGTAATAGGCTCAACAGCATAGCTCTGTATTCTCTCTGATAATGGTTCTATTAATGGATCATGACATTTGCCTAGTTCTTCTGAATGTACATGATTAGAAAGACCAGTACGAACATGCTCGTAACCTTTAGCTTTTCTTTCATCCCAATCTAATTTTGCCCACCCTTCTGTCTTCTCTAGTTCAGCATTCTTTTTCATTTGCTCTAAATCTTTTGATGAATATTCATCAGGTTCTTTATCTATATGAACTAGAGTTTCGCAGAAGAAAAGATCTAAACCTTTACCAACTAATAAATAAGTTAGATCAGATAAACGTCTGCCTTCTGATTTAGCAATTCTATTTAAGAGTGAGTAGTCTTTGTCAGATAAATTAATTTCAAGTTTTCGCATGATTTTGTGAAAAATAAAGTTTTTAATAAAGGGATTTGAAAAATTCAAACCCCCTGGATTTACTAGGCTTTGAAGCTAGTGGTGTATGTTTCTTTAGTAAGAATGGCTTTACCATGTCTTACTTCTTTAGCTTCCTCATCTTTTAAGTCAGCTATTTGTGCTTCAAGTTTTAATCTCTTAGCCTTAAGTTTCTCAGAGTATTGATAAACTCTTCTCTTACTTAAGTAAACGTGAACTCTAGGGTTCTCGCTATGTCTGATCTTTGGATTGTTTTCATTATCATCCAAGGCTGCTTTAAGATCATTCTGAAATGATTTACGAATAACATCATAATCATTTTTCTTATCTTTAATAACTAAAGATAGATCTAGCATTTGCATTAGCCTATTGTCTTGGTCGGCAACAGGATCAAACTTCTTAGTCTTAGGAGCATCTCCAGTAACTACAGTTCTTTTAGTAGAACCTATTATGTTTCTGAGTGCTTGCTTTGCACTAGTTTCGTTTGATGTTGATTGACTCTTGGTCATTGGTCTAGTAATAGTGGTGGACAATAGATCAGTTTAAGGACGTAATCATTTAGGTCACGGATTTATATGACTCCTTTATCTTTAAGAATTTTGAGTATCATAAATGCTTGAACAGATTCAACTTCATCGTCTGAATTAGTCATTTCTATTAGTTTTTTTACATAATAAGGATCTGATTTTGATTCTTCTATTAAATGTGGTATCAAAGTTTGAAAGATACTTTCACATAATGATCTACCATCTTCCATATCTCCACGCTCGAAGCATGATTTTGCTTCTAATCTCATAACTTCCATTAATTGTAAATTTAATTCTTCCATTAGTTTCCCTCCGCTAGTGCTGTTTCTTTGTTGCCCTTTATAAATACAGGCTGAAACCATCTAAGTTTCTTCTGAAGCCTTCCTGGACCTTGCAAAATGGTATGCCAATGTCCTCTTCTCCAATGAGATTTCTTAGGTTTTGATCTACTTACATCAGACAGATCTCTACTGACTTCTTTAGAGTATTGAACTTTAGTTGTAAAATCTGCTCCAAGCCAATGCACGTTAGGTACATTGTTAACCTTATGATTATTAAAACCTTTGTTATTTGTAGATACATATTTTGTTGGAGACTTCTGAACACTAATTATGTCAGGTTGCTGAGTTAATAAACATAGTAAATTAATTACAAATTTATATACTTTTGGTATCGTTTCATTTTGGAAAGCTATTACACAATCTTCAGCTAATTTGTTTCGTTCCTCTGTAATGCTATTTTTATGAATAGCCATTGCTAACGTCTTATAAAAAATTCTATCTCCAATATTATTTTTTGAAAAATTTTCTTGTGTAGCACACAATTGGCAACAGTCATGTTCTACAAATGGAATACGGAATTCATAACCAACAGGCGATGATTTTTTACCACTATAAACTTGAATATTTAATTCTTCTTCTCTTTTTGATATTGACATTCTTCTAATATTTGCACAAACATCCTCTCCTAAATCAAAATCATTTGAGAAAATAATATTTATTACAGGTAAGACATCTAAAGACATCGCTTGTTTGATAAAGTCATAATCATCAGGTGTATCTGTCCTAAATAAAGAATGAGCAAATGCATCTGTTATGTAGTAAGAAGTCATTATATTTTTTGAAAATGAATCTCCCATAGTAGGTGCATTTTTATATCCTTTATATTTACCATTTAATATATTTTCGTTAAAAGCTTGTGTTAATAGTGATTGATATAATAAAAATTCTTGATGACTTGGATAACCATAAGGTGCGATCTCGCTATCATATAAATTTAGTATTTCTTTTTTTGTTAGTCTTTGATCTTCAATCAAAGTATTATTAATTTCTTGCATAGTTACAAGAAATTTTTCTCTCTTTGTTAAATCTTTCCAATTGTTTCTTTTTGGCATGATTAAAGTAAGTGGTTGTGGATTTAAAGCCTAAGTCAGATCAACTTATTTGTCAATAGATTTAGGCAAAATTGGTAGGTACAAACATACCCAAAGGTTTTTTCAGCCTCCTTCTAGGCGATTTTGAAAGGGCAAAAATCCAGGTGGATACTGATTTTTCATGATTTTTGTCTCACTCCTCTTGAAGGGTATATGTCTGCCCATGTTTTTGAATGAGCATCTCTCTCTTCAATATCATTTATCTCCCATGCTTCTGTCCATTCACTAAAGGTTTTAAAACCATTAACATTTTCATGTAATTTTTCTCTTGCTTCATCTTCTGAGTTAGCTTCTACTTCTTTGACAAAGTAAACATCTTCTCGACAAATGATTCTATAAGTGTTCATTGGTTTTCCTCAACTATTTCTTCGATTTGATGAGATCCATCAGCATCTTCATTATGATAAGTATCAGTAATCGATAGTCCTTGATCATGTTTTGATCTAGCTTCATCTTCAGAATTAGCTTCAATTGTGTACCTTCTAACTAAAACACATGACTCTTTAATAATATAAGTTTTCATAATCAACCCTCCATACCATTAGCCCAATACCCTGCAAACTCACACCAATATGTCTTTCTCTTTTCTCCTGTGTAGTAAAATTCACATCCACCACCAGTAAAGAAGATGACAGCGGACTCTATTACATCTGAATAGTTATCAAGAATAGTTTTGGATAATTTTACCCTACCTCCTTCTTTCCAATGGCTCTTACTACAGACTAAATCAAAAGCCATGTGTAATTCCTTTTCTGTATACCCAGAAAAAACTTTTTCAACGTCATCAAACTCATCATATTGAGTTTTGATTCTTGCTTGTTCTTCAACTTTGGTGTTAAGTGAAATCATTTTTTTGAATTAATTTGTTTTTTGTATGCTTCTTCGGTAAACTCTTGGATTTGTTTACCAGTAAGAATGATGTAGCCATTAACAAGATCATCATCAATGACTTTGTATTTTTTATTAGGATCTAATTCAGTCATTAGTAACCAGAAATTGCAAGTAATAAGTCAACACAATCAGAGTATGATGCTCCTTGATTAATTGACTCTTCAATAGTGTCGTTGTATCTATTCTTATTTACACCTAGAATGGTTCTTTTTATGTGAGGTTGTGCAGAATCAGGAGAGAGTTTATATAACTCCCTCATCTCCTTAACCACATTAGTTTTAAAGTCCATAAATTCAGTATTCATTTTGTTTCACCTCCTTTGAGATAGGTTTGAAATTTGGTTACTACTTTTGGCAGTTTCTCAGTGTTTGTGTAGACATGATCTTTATTTGGATAATAGTAATGGTCTTCTAGCCAACCAATAACTAATTCCATTTCTTCCTTAGTTAGTTCCATTGGAGTACTCCATTTGTAAATAAGTTTCTAATAATTTTTCATTCATTAAAGAATTTTTATTTAAATCTTGTTCAAGGATATTTTTAATGTTTTCATCCCAAACAACTTCTCCAACATGGACTCCCATAGAGTCACATATTTTTTTATAAGTTTCAAATTTCATAATTAAAACCTCATTACTGGAATAGTTTCTTGCTCTCCTCCAAGATGACATATAGACCCTGCATTGTTTCCTTCATCATCAGACATAGGGCATAGGGCTGTTCCATCATCAAGTATCAATAGAACTGGTTGATAATCCCAATAGGATTCATCAGCTTCTTCTTTGGACATCCATCGCACTTGTACGATCTTTCTTCCTACTAATTGCTTGGAGATTTTTTCTTCCCAAGTGAGTTTTTTTGATTTTGTTTTAGGCATTAGTTTTCCTTTTGTGATAATTTTTTTTGAATACTTAGAAAGATGTTTTTACCTTCATAAGTCATGTTTTCTACATCTAGTGAATAATAAATGTCATTCCAATGTGCATTTAAAAAGTTAGTTTCTTCTTTTGATAGATTCATTCTTCATCCTCCTTACCCATCTCTAATAGATCAGCGATCTCATTCATGGTTGATTCTGTAGATGAATCCCATCTATCAGCACCCCACCAAAGATCATCAATTAATTTAATTAATTTCTTACCATCTTTATCGCAAGTAAATGTACCTTTATTCTCTGTTGATTTAATAAACATTAAGCATCCTCCCCAATAAATATGCCCTCTATGATGTAATCCATAGCTTTTTGAGATTGATAAATAATTCCTAATTCCCATTCTGTTTCCTGTTTTAAAACAAAATTTAATTCATAATCTTTACCATCATCTTTTCTCTCATCTAATAGTCTTTCTCTATCAGCTAAAAGAGTGTTGATGTACTGAGCAATTTCTTTTGTCATTTATATATCCTCCCCTCCGTTAGTAGAATCCCATAGTTTTACATAGTTCAAGAACCATTGTTTTTGAGATTTAATTAAGCGAAAATTACCATCAAGATAATCATCGGCTGATTGATATGCACCATTGTTTTTTGGCATATCATTTTTAAGACAGAAATCAAAATAAATTTCTCTTAAATAATCGTGCATGATTTTAAGAATAAGGTGTGCGATTTAACCGCCCCAGAATATTCTGGGACAGCAAAGGTTATCAAAGTAAAGCAGTTTAAGGACTTGATTTAGGTCACATATTTAAGCTAAAGATCCATATTGATCTGCAAGTGCATCTGCTACCCCTTGATAGGTAGTTGATCTGATTTTCCATCTATCCTCAGATGGAGAGGTATACCAATTAGCGTACTTAACTTTCTTAGGTAGATTTGTTATGTCTACAAATTTTGTACCTTTTAATTTTGGTAATCCTTTAAGCCATAATCCAGTACGTTTGGATTCCACTTCTCCAAATTCATAGGGTTGGAAATATTGCGTGGCTTTACCTAACTTGGAGTGTTTTGTTAATGCTCCTACAGGATTCTCAATACATATGCGAGGGCAATCTGCATCCCATATATCCTCAACAAATTTAATAGCTTC
>VMHT01069491.1_pt1 | contig 15476 bp, 16 predicted proteins | sample 4693611 | NCBI WGS metagenome assembly VMHT01 (sample SAMN12280063, study PRJNA550983) | marine metagenome | isolation source: seawater sampled from same location over 5 years 0.02-0.2 micron viral filtrate | place: USA: collected off the coast of southern California halfway between the port... ... | reverse complement strand
CCAACAGAGAGGTCACTACTTGCAATGTTGCTGTTGTACGTCAGATACAGCCGCTCTTTTTGTGCGGTGGACAAAGCCACGATGTCATTGATGTCTGCATCAACCGAAGGTTGTGTGGAGAGGCCAGCCATAATGATGGCGCTAGTGGCAAACGCGCTGACCACCAATGGAATGTCGAACTGGTCGTTCGAGTCAGCTTCGTTGGTGGTAGTAGGTACAACCCAGTAGTAATCCTTGCCTGCGGCCAAGAGGTTCGCGGGCTGCTCGGCAAGTGTGTCTGTGCCATCGAAATCCACGGCAAGGAACGTAACAGTGCTGGGGTGGATATTAGCAGCAAAGATGGTCTTCAAAATGCGCTTCGCAGCGACACCGAAGTCCGTGTTAGCGGTAGTCAGAGTAGCAACCTCTGCTTCCGAAAACGTAATGTACTTTGTGCTGTGGCCGCCAATACCAACAGCGTCCGAACGACCGGTCAAGGGACTATCAGCCAGCTTGTCCACAACGAGGATGCTGCTAAAGTCGCGGAGGAAACCACTGTCCGGCTGCGCCCCAAGGGACACATTGACAACGAACAAGTCGGCGTGGGAGTTCAATGCAGGTGATGACATGGGTGCCCCTTACAGGTCAACGACAAAGGTTTCGTCAAGCTCGCCAACATCAAGGTCGACGCTGATACTGCTGGCAACTGGAATAACACGGTCACGATAGGTCTGGCAAGTCACAATAATGCCGCCCAGACCCCGCACTTCTTGGCTATCGCCCACGGCAGCACTGATGTCCGTGATGCCTGCCCCGTCGCAATACACGGAGAAACCACGCGCTAGGAAGTAGTCATTGACGTCTTCGTCCTCAAGGCGTGCCAGATACACCTCAAGCCAAGACAGTGCCGCCACTCCGTAAGATTGTAGGTCCAACTGGGACTCTACCGTAGAGATGGTGGTGAGTGTACCTGCCGTGTCAGGGTCAGCGGATACGGTGAACCGCTGGGCAGGGATGTTCGCAGTAGGTTTGTTGAATACGGCGAGGCGGAAGCTCACAAAGTCCTTGTCCTGCGGAATATCGGTGGGGGCCATACCCACGTTGTCCGCAGTGACGTCATCCCAGTCATTGAAGACGAACAGGAACGACCCAATGAGAGCTTCTGCCATACTCTTTCGTAGTGACTTTACAGTAGCCATCAGTATTCCACCGTGTCGCTTCCTTCAGTGTAACTCTGCTTCAGCGAGCGGTCCATGCCTAGAAGTGTCGCTTCTGCGCGAATATGGGGGATGAGACCATCAGTCCAATAACGTACATTCTGTACTTCGTAGTCTTCACCATCATACGAAATCAGTGTTGGTAGTTCATCACCATCTAGGTCGAATGCCCCCCGTACCGTCGGGAATGAGCCGTCTGCATTCTTATAGACATGGGCCACCAGTGTGGCAGTCGGCATAGCGCCATCAATCTCGCGTAGTGTCTTATCACCAGTAATCGGCTGGACAGCGGCTAGTACAGTGGTTGATGTGTAACCTGTTAGCCCAGTAGTGGTGACCAAGCCTTCGGCGTCCACACTCCACCCTGTGCCGCGTGACTGTGCATTCTTGATGGTGGTGTTGCGTGCATTGACAGGCATCGGACTCTCTTACCTCTGCGTGGCGTTGGTTGCGTCCACGATGTTCTGCATAGCCTTACCGAGGTCTCGGAAATATCGCGTAGCAGTCTTTTTATTCTGGCGGCGATAAACGCGAGCCTCCCAAGAGTTCTTCATCTTGCGTGTGTGGATAAGCGGGTTGTTGAAACCCTTCTTGGCTATGGTAGCCTCGGTATTGGGTATCTTCTTGTACGCTTCGATGGCGTTCCTGATGTCGAAGATAATACGCTTACCGAAGTTCTGTAGTCTACCCTTCCAAGTGCTGCGTTTGTACCTTGGTAGCAGATAAACGGCGACCATTGTGTTGTATGCACTGTCGTATTTGCGTCTCTTGCGTTTCCATAGGTCGCGCACGGCAGGTCGGGCTCTTTGGTCCCGTGTGCCGAATTCGCCCCAGAGGAACACCTTTGCTACTCGTACAGGTTTCTTCCGCCCTTTGTAGTATTTCAGATTTTCGTTGATGCCAAAGGAAATATCCCAATTATTGATTTCGTCTAGCTTCCTGCCGCGCTCCTCAATCTCCAATCGACGCTTCTTGGATGCGCCGGGGCGAGCACGCTTGAGACCCTTTTTCAGGGCCATTGATAAAGCAAACCGCAGTATAGCAGGGGCCGCCATCAGATAAGGCCGATGTGAGCCGCTGGGAGGGTGTTCCTGACGGACAGGTAACGCTTGCCCCAAGAGGTCTCACGGAAGGTGGCGTCCGTCAGGTTGCCGGTCATGGCGCTCTGCTGGAAGCCGATGCTCTCCTGCTCTGTACGAAGCGAGGTCACCGGTCCCGAGGAGTTCGGGTTCAGTAGAGAGCGTTCGTACAGGTTCAGGTAATGCAGCACCCAAAAGGCCATCGCGTCAAAGTAGACGTTGTAGAACACCTGCTTGGTATGCAGACGGATGGCCGCTTGGGTGTACGTTGTAACCAACGTATTGTATTCACTACCCGCATATCGCGGGTCGAACGCCCGCACACGCGCTTCGATGGTGCTGGCGTCCGTAGCCATATCAGAAACCCAAGGATGGTGCGCGGAAGTCAATGTCCCGACGCTGTGCCATGGCCCGCAGCACCGGATGTGCAGAGAGCTTCTTGTAGCTGTAAGCGTTCAATTCGATACTGGGCTGCGCACGACCGATAACGCCTTGGTCGCACTTGGCACCGAGGGTAACCACCTGCGGATTCTTGCCGTCTTTTTCGTCGGCGGCGGTCAGGAAGAAGGTGGGCAGCTTGAGGTCTCCGTTGCGGAGATTGATAAGGATAGCCTGTGGCTGCGGCATAATGCCTCCATGAATGTTGGGTATATAGGGTCGTAACGAAGAACGCCCCCAGTGCTACCCTAACACTGGAGGCGTTGCACCGCTAGGAGGTGAAGCGGCGCTCTACATCAGCTTTCGCTGAAGGTCACGAAGACGCAGAGGTTGTTACCGACCTCAAGCATCTGCACGCCACCGTGGTTGTAGAACATGATCTGCCGACGGTCGATGTCGGTCTGGTGCAGAGGCAGAGCCTGAATTCCGCCACCAGAGAGCATGTTAGCAACACCCATCACGTCATCGCGGTAGAAGAAGATTGCGTCAACGCCGTTGCCGAGAACATTCTCAAGCTCGTGCGCCTGCTCAATCTGACCCTCGATGCGCGAGGTAGCGAGGAAGACCTCACCGAGCATACGGTCACCGCCAGCACCATTACCATCGAGGAATGGGCTCTGCATAATCCAGTCAGCAACACGAGGGCTGGTGACCATCTTGTTTGGCCCAAGGACACCCTTGGAGGCGTGATGTGCGCGGTTAACGAAGTTGTTGAGCGAACGAAGGTAAGACACCGTGTTGGTAGCCTGTCCACCGAAGGCAAGGTCCGAAACTTCACGGTCGAGCCATGGGTAGTTCAGGATACCGTAGATGCCTGCTTGGTCGTCACCGTACCAAGTCATCTCGTTCAGGAACAACTCCAGCGTGCGGCGTGCGACGCGGAGGAGACGTGCAACGTGCTCCACCTCGGCTGCCTGTGCCTGCTGCTCCTCGAAGAAGCTCCAGACGGCGCTGGTGACGTACTGACGGACGCGGAAGGTCATGCTCTCTTGCGAGTAGGAGACCTTTGGAATCTGCGAGCCATCGCCGCTGCGGTAGATTGCTGCCTCACCTGCTTCGTAGAAACGGTGAACCTCAATCTCACGCTTGCCGAGGGGCACGCTGGTGTCGACTGGGAAAAGCTCAAGTGCGGTTGGGAGAGCGTACTTCTCTTCCAAGACGCGAGCGAGGACGTGGCGGAGCTTACCAGCGGAGAGGCCGGAGCCCTGTGCCGAGATAGCGTCTGCACGTAGGGTGCGCTCGTTCAGGTCGTGAACGGCAGTATCGAACCGGGCCTTGAGCACTGCTGCGTCAGCGGAGTCAAAGTTCTCGGTGATAGCGGAATGTGCGCAGTTCCGGGCGCGGGCGAAGAGCGATGCTGCCTCACCAGAGAGACGCTGCCCAGCAGGAACCACACGCCGCTCACGACGCGATGCTCCTGCATCAATGATGTTCGGTCCAAGCATGTGTACCTACCTTTATAGGAAAGGGCCTTTATCAGGCCCGGAGAGGGAGAAGACGGAGAACGTAGAAGCCACCGCGAACGGCCTGCTTGACGATGCAGCGGTCCCACTTGACACGCCCTTCGGCGTAAGTCAGGAAGATGCGGCCCGTCTCTGCATCGGTCTGTCCGACGTACACTGACTTGTTGAAGACAGTATCGAACGATGCGGAGTCGGTGGGCTTCATCAGGAAGTAACCCTCCTCCAGCATACGGCCCTCGGTGCCAGCCTTGACGCCCGTGGAGTTGCTGCCGAGCACGTCGGTGTCAGCGTCGGTTGGGTCGTAGACCACGATGCCGACCATGGACTCCTGCGTACCACCAGCGATGGGGTCATCGGAGTGGGCGATTGCGACTGTCATAGCACCAGCAGAAAGCGAAGCGGCTGCTCGGATAGCCACGCCTTCCTGCTTCGTGGTCAGTGTCACCACACCGCCCGCATTAGCGGCTGTCATAATCGCGCTGTTGCTACCAATCTTTGTGGCGAGAGCGCTGGCGACAGTGGCGACAGTGTTGGTGTTAGCGATTGCGACGTTGTAAATCTCCTGATCGAAACCGGGAGCGCTCACAATCACCGACAGCACACCAGCGCTATTAGCGGTGTTTGCCAAAGTAATTGTAGCAGTGCGGTCAGCGATGTCGATAGCAGCGCCGAACTTGCCTGCAATCATCTCACCAATTCGCTCGGAGTCGTGACCGAAGTCGGCGGCGACGTTGAGGAAGTTGGAAGCGACCTGTGGGCCAGCCATGAGCACGTCAGCGAACAGTGCGTCGGTAGCGTCGACGGGTGCAGCACCTGCGGTCAACGTCAGCGTAGCGCCAGAAGGCGTTGAAACCGAAGTGATAGCGAAAGCGTAGTCTGCACCGGGGAAGATAGCGGTCAGTACGACGTCGCTGCTGGCGCGAGTGGCGAAAGCCATCTTCGTGAAAGAAGCATCGGCGTTGAACGCATCAACGATAGCCTGTGCTGCGGTGGCCGTAGTGTACGAACCAGAGGAGAGCGTAGGCAGCGTGAAGCTGAAAGAAGCAGATGAGCTATCAATCGCACGAGCGATAGTGAAAGCCATGATGTCTCCGGCAGCGGGCGTACCGCCAACGGCGATCCGGTCTACCTGCGACGTCTGCCCACCCACGAGGGTGAACGTACGCTCAATGTTGCGGTTGTCAGGGACAACAAGGCCGTTGAATCCGACCTGACCCTTTTGCAGAATGTCGCTACTGCGGCGATGAATATCGAAAGCCATTTTGTCTCCAGAGAGTGGGCTCGGTCAGTGGCCCCGGTTAGGACCGTAAGGTGAAGGGATGGTGAAATACGCATCAGGCGAAACCGCCTCATTGCGCGTAGGGGATGAAACTGGCGCTTCCGTTGGAAGAACCTGCGCTGCGGCGATGTAGTCGGCGTCCGAGTCGAACTTGACGTCCGGGTGGAGCTTTCCGACCACTGCGCGAGCGCGGACGGCCAAAGGAGTGGTTGCACTGTAACCTACGCCATAAGCCGCTGCAACTGCGTCAATTCGCTTGGTGAGGGCATCGAGACGGACAGGGTTGGTTGGAACACCGGTAGAGTCACGCTTCTCGTCGTGCTCCATGTCTTCCTTCTCTTCGGCAGCTTCTTCTTCGTCCGACTCTTCGATGTCGTCTTCAGCAGCGGGCTCCTCTTCGGCAGCCTCTTCGGACTTCTCCTCTTCTTCGTGAGCCATGTCCTTCTGCATCTTCTCCATCATCTCGTCGTACTTGGCGAGCATGTCCTTCATTTCGGCCATGATAGCGTCGCGCATCTCGTCCATCATACAATGCGCGTCCTTCATGGACATGTAGGAGTCCTCTTTGTCCTCCTCGTCATGCTCCATGTCGGCCTTCTTCTCGTCATGCTCCATGTCGGCCTTCTTGGCCTTCATGTCCATGTCGGCCTTCTTCTCGTCATGCTCCATGTCGGCCTTCTTGGCCTCCATGTCCATGTCGGCCTTGGCCTCTTCCTCGTCATGGTACTTGTCAGCCTTCTTGGCCTCCATGTCCATGTCTGCCTTCATTTCGTCCTTGTCCACGCGGACCTCCTCTGCCGGTCCACCAGAGAGGACGCGGACATCGTTTGAGTCGATGCGCACTGCCATCGAGTCCCCGCCACGCGGGTCTGAACACAATGCGATGTGGTTGTAATCGCGACGCACCTGAATGGCGTCGTACTTCCCGTAAACGGGATGTTCCCCTGCGGTTTCGTCCACGATTGCGAAGTATCCGGGGGAAGTCTTGTCCATGCCGTCGCGGAGGGCGTTCTTCGCTTCTTCGGTGCGAATCGCCATCTTCACGCGGATGAAACCGTTACGGCCAATGGTGACTTCGCCATCTGCATCGCCGTGCATGTATTGCTTGACGTTGCCGGGGGTCACCATTTCAGGAGGATGGTCTACTGTAACAACCGCTCGTGCGAGCGTTGACAGGTCATCCTTACGGTGCAGGTTTTCTGGGAGTACCAACTCACGACGTGTGCTTCCGTCGCGGTTAGTGTATTCGTAGATTCCGGGGCGTGCTACAACGGCCTCAACCAAAAGGGAGTCGCCGGGACCATCGGTTGGACGAAGCATATCGCCCGCGATGCCGTCGATGTAGTCTACCCGGTATTCACGACGAATAGCCAAGATGCACCCCAAAATAAAGTTGCACCTTGGCCATATAACTGTTCGATTTTACGGACGCAATATGTAACTACTCCGAACCCTTCTTTTGCCAAATCTCGGATTCGTAGTTTGCATCAATGGGTCCGCCGCTGGCCCACGTATCGCAGGTGCGTGCGGAGTGGCACTTAAAGTTGTGCATCCAACAGTAACCGAACTCTGCCTTGGTATCTTCAGGCATACCGGGGAAGTCTGATGCTTCGCGACCCACCAACTCTTCATCGACCTCGCCCATCTCGCCCTGCGCAGGACCATCCTCTCCGGGCATCGGCAGGCAATCCTTCATACGGAAGGACACATCGAAGGCCACGCAGTTAGCGCAGCGTGAAGCCTTGGCCTCATCTGTTGTAGCGCCCTCCCACTTGCGGGCCATAGAGCGCCAGTACGTGTCGCTGGGCTCCATAGGGTTCAGAGGTCCGTAGGCGTGATTGTCGCGGGTGAGGTTGCGATTGCGAGTGTTGAGCGCCAAGTCCTGCGTCGGCTTTGGACAAGGCAGCGCATCCTTGCGCTTCTGCTTCCGTCTATTCCTTGGGTGGCCCTTTGGCAGTAGGTCATTGTCACCGATGTACTTGGGGTTCTTTGGCTTGCCTGTTCGCAGCAAGTGCAGGAAGGCGTTGACTCGACCCATGGCCCACTGCTGGCGGGTCATGCCCGGACGGTGGGAGACAGAGAAGGCTCCAGCGCCACGACGCCACACTGCCTTCAGTGCAGAGGCGGAGGTGCGCTTTGTGGGGCTGCTAGGATACTTCTCGTTGTGCTCCCGTGCCTTGTTTCGCAGGGACTGCTCCACGGTTTCGGATAGCTCAATCTTCTGACTCTTATTCTTGGCGGAGCCCTCTGGGTTGGCCTTGGAGCCACGTACACGCTCGGAAGGCAGAGCAGGTGTCTTCGGGTCGCTGCCCTTGGGTGCATCGGTGCGGCCCATGGCGGCACGTGCCTTCTCCACCCACGTCCGCGCAGAGTCGCCACCCCAAGCCAGCCACATAAGGTACCCGGCGTCGCGCCATGGCTCATCCCTGTACTCTGGATTCAGTTGGGCGTTCTCTGCGTGGCGTGCGAACCACGCTGCCATGGTGATGATGTCGGAGCCGGGGATGCTGTCATCCGCTGCAAGCTGCCGTGCGCGACCCCACCCTGTAGGTGTACCGGCCTGCGGTTTGTGCTCATCACGCCAGCGCAGGGCCTTGAGGGCGTTGTTCTTGGCGGACTCTGGCACCTTGTAGCGGCGCTTCCGGTCCTCATCCGAGGGTGGTGGGAACTTGGCGTCCAGCAGACCCTTGCCCGTGTTCATAGGGTCCACGGAGATACCCTGTCCGCCAATCTTCGGTGGTGCGGGTGGGCGTCCGGGCGGTTGACCACCGGGTGCCTTCGGCGCGTTACCGCCCAACACTGCATTAGATGGTGTAGGTGGTGCTGCTGGCGGCGTAGGCGTCGCGTCAGGGTCGTAGTCGAAACCGGGGATTGCAAAGGCAAAACCGTTGTCCGAGTAGCGGTTGGTGACGAGATGGAGCGCCATGGCCCGTCCGGCATCGGGGTCCACACCGGAGAGCATACCGACGTAGGTAGCGTCGCGCTGCCCAGTGATAAGCTCACGGGCGGCCACATCCTTCGGGCTCTCTGGAATGAGAGGAGGGAAGGAGATGCGAATGTTGGGGATGTCGCCCTTGAATGGACCATTCTTGGCGGAGGCAATCATCCGATACAGTTCAAGCGCAGCGGGTGCGACCTTGTGTGTGCGGATATTGCTGATTAAACGCTCGTAAACAAGCTGCTCGGTACCGGGGGCCGTGGCGAGACCGCTGGACGCCTTGGCCAACCAGATGGCCTCTGGGATACGGGATGCGGCCACCAGCGCGTCGCGGCAGGTCTGGGTAAGGTCTTTGAAGCCTGCAACAGGTGCTGCGCGGGACTCATACTCCTCGCCCTCACCAAGGGCGATAAGACCGAGGTAGCTCTTACCCTGCTTCAGTAGTTGGAGACGCTGTTGGAACAGAGCAGCGGAGTCACCCGTGGCGATGGCGGCAAGGTCGGAGATGCGCACCACGTCCATCTTCATCTCTTGGGCGAGGAAGGACGCTGCTGAATCTACGCCTTCCATCCTACCCAACGCAGAAAACGCGGCCTGAAGCACGGAGTGGCCCAGCGCCCAATGCTCGTGCGTCTCGGTGATGGAGAGGTCGTTTCCAGTGATAGGAATGACGCGGCTGGCGTGGATTTGTCCAGCGCCCTGTAGTGCCTTTGACCACTTGGATGGTAGCGTCATGGACAGCGAAGGGAGAGCCAAAGTGTAGGTAGCAGGCTCGTAAACAGGAGATGAGCCATACTCGTTGGCGAAGACATCCTGCTTGACGCACTCATGCGGAGTCAGGATGAGAATCTGCGAAATCTCTACGATAGACTCCATATTAAGGGCCTTATCGAGAGGTCGGTCGTCCACGGTGATGGGGATGATGTAGCCGGTACCGTATGCACGGGAGAACTTGACGGCCTTATTCAGAGCACTCAAGACCCCCAAACGGGTGTCCTCAATCATCCAACGTGTGTCTTCCAGATTCTTGCGGTCGCCGATGTTGGTGACGTTGATACCACCGCTGGTCGCGTCGTCGGCAGGGAGGTCCACCAGTGTGGGCACGTAGGTACCTGACCGATATGCCGTTTGCAAATGCCCGAATGGGATAGTGTCGTAAACCTCGGACACGTTCCAGCGGCTACCCTTGTCGTCCGCTCCGCCTGCTCCGGTCAAGGCATTTACGAACGCATCCATCCTTTCGATGGCCCCAGAAACGTCTGTCCGAGATGTTTTCACGTCGCCTCCCAAATAGTACAAGACCCCTCATATCTCGGAGGACATGAGAGGTCAATCAGGAGCACTTGAGAGGTCAATCCACGAATAGGATGATGTTACCGTCCTCGCCAATACCGCCCGCCCAATAGCCGTCAGGGAAGGGCCACGTATGCGGAAGGCCGGGAGGGAACTTGCAGTGCAGGACCAGTTCGCCCTTTAGTTGCATGTAGATGCCCTGCTGGGTGGGCACATAGCCATCATGCCGCTCGAAGCGGCTTTCCTCTGGAATCCAATCGTACACAAGACCATCCGTGGCGGTGGTCGAAGGAAGCTCATCCGGGTCGTACTCGTATTCGTCCTCTTTATCGGGCGCTTTCGCATCGACCCATTGTTCAAGCAGATGTGCCGCCTTCTCCCAGTGTTCTCGTTCAGCGTCGGTGATGTCGGGCTTGTTGGCCAGCGTCATGTAGTGAAAGCCAAGCAGACCTACGAAAAGGTCAATTAGTTCCTGCACAATACCTCCGTCAGCCTTCCCAAGCCCAGTCACCCGCCAGACCATTGGCGGAGTAGTCAGTAACCCTCTTCTCAAAGAAGTTCGACATGGTATCGCCGTTGAGCACCCAATCCAGCCACGGCAGGGGATTGTCCTTCACACCGAAGATACCCTTCAAACCTAGCTGAATGAGGCGGCGGTCTGCCATGTAGCGGATGTACTGCTTCACCTCATCGGCGTTCAGACCCTCTGGTTCGCCAATCTGGTAGGCGAGGTCGATGACCTTATCCTCCAAGTCCACGGCGCGTTCGTACATCTCGTAGATGCCTGCCTTGAAGTCGTCATTGACGATGCGGGGATTCTCCTCGCAGAAGGTGCGGAAGAGCTTGGCCATGTACTGGACGTGCATGGTTTCGTCGCGGATGGACCACTCCACGATGGTACACATGCCCTTCATCTTGCCGAAACGCTGGTAGTTGAGCAGCATCACGAAGGCGCTGAAGAGGCTCATGCCCTCGTTGCACACGGACTGCGCAAGCGCACGACCAAGGCCGCCCTTGGTGCTGACATCGTTGTCCTGCATGAATTCAATCTTGGCGGCCAGTTCCTCATATTCAAGGAAGGCCCAGTATTCTGCCTCGGCAAGTCCGAGGGTGTCATTCAGCAGGGCGTAGGCGCGCTGGTGGACGCCCTCCCTATTTGCGAATGAAAGCAGCATATTCCGAATCTCGTTGTTCTTGAACTTCGGAATGAAGAGGTCGCAGTAGTTGCCGCCCACCTGTACGTCGCTCTGGGTGAACAGACGCAGAATCTGGGTGATGTGCGTCTTCTCTACTTTGGAGAGATGACCGCCCTTCCAATGGGAGACGTCTTCCTGAAGCTCCGCCTCCCATGTGCCCCAGTGAATCTTCTCGTGCGCTTCGGTGGCCTCCATCGCCCATGGGTACTGGAATGGACGAAAAGCCACGTTGTACTTCATCAACCCTCGCATGACAGACACTCCTCTCCTTCGACGTAATCCTTCAGCGCCACACGCTCGACCTTGCCGGAGACACGCTCCGCATCCACCCCTGCGGATGTGCGCAGGTAGTAGAGTCCTTTGAGGCCGTCTTTCCACGCCTTGATGTGCGTGGTCAGAACGTAGTTCTTATCCGACCCAGCGGGAAAGAACAGGTTGACGGACTGTCCTTGACAGATGAATTGTTGGCGCATGGCGGCGTGCTCCACCACCCAACGCTGGTCAATCTCGAAGGCGGTCTTGAAGAGGTCTTTCTCCCAGTCGGAGAGGATGTCTAGGTGCTGCACACTGCCCGCGTGGGTGGTAATGCTCGACCAGACCTTCTCGCGCTCTACAGGGTCTTCTACGCGGTCCTGAAGCAGAGTCACCAAGGCAGGGTTGCGGACCTGATGGCTACCGGCGCGGGTGCGATGCGTGTAGGCGTTGGACTTCCACGGCTCGATGGATGGCGAGATACCGAGGATTATACTGGAGTTTGCGTTAGGGGCGATGGCCAGCAGATGCGAGTTGCGGCGACCGCTGCCGTAGCCATCGAGGTATTCTCCCCTTTCAAGCGCCAGTTCCTCGGAGGCAGCCACCGCCTGCTCCTGAATGGAGGAGAACATCTCCATGTTGGCGCTTTGGGCGAGGGCGCTCTCCCACGGCAGACCGCTCTTCTGGAGGTAGGCGTGGAAGCCCATGGCACCGAGGCCAAGGCTACGCTCCCGTGTGGCGGAGTAGCGTGCGCGCGCCAGTTCGTTGGGGGCGTTGTCGATGAACGCCTGAAGGACGTTATCGAGGAAACGGATGAGGTCGCGCACGATGTCGGTGTTCTTCCACTCGTCGTACTTCGCCAAGTTCAGGCTTGAAAGGCAGCAAACGGCGGTGCGGTCTGGGCCGGTGGGAAGATGGATCTCGTTGCAGAGGTTCGACCCGTGGATGCGTAGGCCCTTCTCCTTCAGTGGCGCGGGCAGGTGTTTGTTGGCCGTGTCGATGAAGTTGAAGTACGGTTCGCCAGTTCGGAAGCGGATTTCTAGCATCCGCTGCATCAGGTCACGCGCCTCCACGGTCTCGCGCACGCTGCCGTCGTCCGGGTCCACAAGGTTCCACTTCTCGCCTTTGACGCAGGCTTCCATGAAGTCGTCGGTGATGTTGATGGCGTTGTGTAGGTTGAAGCACTTGCGGTTAGGGTCACCGCCCGTAGGCAGGCGGATTTGCAGGAACTCCAAGATGTCCGGGTGGGATACGTCAAGATAGGCGGCGTAGCTGCCTTTTCGCGTGACACCCTGACGGTAGGCGGTCATGTCCGCATCCACCGTCTTCAGGAAGGGGATGGGGCCGGGGGACTTACCGCTGACGGAGCGCACCGCTGACCAGTGCCCACCGACGCCTCCGCCCTTTACGGACAGCCAGCGCAGTTCGCTAGTGTGATCAATGAGACCATCAAGGGTGTCCGGGACGTAAGTAAGAAAGCACGAGATAGGTAGGGCTTTCCAGCGTTCTCCGGGCATTGGTGCGTTGGATAGCACTGGACTGGCGAACATGAACCAGCCTTTGGAGACGTATTCGTAGATTCTTTGCGCGAAGGCGAGGTCTTCATTTGCAACATTGTCCTGTCCGTAGGCGAGCGCAGCCCTAGCGAACGCCTGTTGAGGAGAGTCCTCCTCTGGACGCATATAGTAGTCGTTGAGTAGTTTCAACGCAAAGGGCGTCAGATTCTCATCACGGGAAAGGTCAATATCCAAGCCAAGGTACTTCTTCTTCACTACGGTCTCCTTCGGGGCTCGGCAGCGTCATCGTAGGCACCAAGCCGTCCCGACTACTAACGCTGGTACCACCCGGCGCAAGAAGTCTCATCGTGCTATATTTAGGGCACAACTCGGAGGGCGCGATGATTGAAAGTTGCGGAGATATGGCCAAAAACGGCTGGTTCTGCATCGGTCTCGACCGCTTGACCAAGAGTGCATCGGTACTCGGTGAAATCGTGGATATGTGCCACGATATTGAGGTTGTGCGTGCCACCAACGACGGACGTGAAATTTCTTGGTCTCGTGTCATCGAGTCTTCACAGGAAGCCTACGATGAGCGGTGCGCCTTGGACGGTCTCACTCCGCTGGAAGTGATACTTCTAGCTGACGAAGAGGCCGGTGACGGGTTCTACGAGATGGACGCAAGACCTACGTGGTACGCCTCGGCATAGAATTTTCTGCGACCTGTTTGCGGGGGCTGGAATAGTCGTTACCTTATGGGGCCACAAGGAGGTACCCATGACTATTGACGACATTTACTGTCCAAGAGAACGCAAGAATTTCGACGTTGAAGGCAGGCTTCTCACTACCCAGCACGACCGCTTCTACGACATGGCGGTGCGTCGCGACGTGGAGGTGGTGCTTGAAGACATCCTCTTCCGCACGACGCCTGCACGCTTCCGCAAGCATCTCGAAAGCTACGGTTTGCGAGAGATTTTCGATGGCTTCAGTGTTCACTTCGTAGTGCTGGACCGCATGAACGCGGAGCGGCGCTGGGAGTTTGTGAACGAGTGTTACAGCAACGCAGAAATGCTGTTCGGAGGTACAGAATGAACCAGATGACGCCTATCCGCCGTCTCTACTCCAGCGGGTTGACCCACCTGCAAACGCCGCGCTACCGCATCAAGCGCGAGCACGCCGTTGAAATCTACCAGACTATCGAGGCTAATCCCGGTGAAACGGGAGAGCACCTTTGGGACATGCTTCCGCACCTCAAGCGTGGACAGATTATGCCTGCGTTGGTGATTCTACAGGATTACCGCCTGATTTGGCGAGGCTACCGCTTCTACCTTGATGAGGACTTCGATGTCACCACCGTCCCGAAAGGTGTGCAGCGCAGTGCTCTGATGGCCCTCCGACGTCTTGGTGGTGCTGCTTGCTTCAACATGATTGAGGCAGAGATGGTGAACCCGCCGCCGAAGTTCCTACAGGTGCTTCACAAGCTCTACAATAAGGGCGTCCTGAAGCGGCGCGTAGGCTTCTGGTTGTACGGGCAATAATCCGTTAAATAGCACCAGCAGGAGGTAGCCATGCCAGACCCGGTTAGTCTCATCACAACACTGGCTGGTGTGGCCGATACCGCCATCACCGCACTCAAGCGCGACGAAGTGGCCCAGCAGATTGCCACCCAAGGGCGCGTAGATGCCAAGATACGACGTGATGAGCGACGGTGGACTCGACTTGTGAAGAAGGCCGCCGACCGTCTGGCCAAGGCGGACGAGGCCGATAATGAGGAGCAGGTCGTCGCCGCCCTGCTGGAGCTACACGCCCTCGGTGTGGATGAAGACACGCTGGTATGGGCGGTTGAACTTGGCAAAACGCTAGGTAACGACGGAGAGTAGAAAAACTTCGACAATCTCCTTGCCGTACCCTTTAGGAGTCATTAAAGGGTAGTGGGGCGTCCCCCCTGCAAGGAGAGAACCATGTCAGTCTACACCGTCCAGTTCTACAACCTTAAAACCATCAAGTCCCGCGTGGCCGCTGTCGTCAAGCGCGCTGCGCGTCTGGGCTGCGAGGCTCCTACCCTTACGGTCATCCGCGACTACACCAAGAAGGTCCGCCTTTGCGACCTCTACAACACGCCATCTACCGACAAGGTGACCGTCCGCTACGCGGACATCGACATCACCCGCCCATCGGTCATCATCCCTAACCACAAGCTGGTTGGCCTCATCAGCAACGAAGACGCCAACCTCGTCTTTCCCCTCGGTGGTCACGAGTTCGAGGAGGGTGTGCTCAATACCTTTCGCGGCTGCACCCACTGCGACCACTGCGGCTACGACCGCGCTCGTAAACACTCGTTCATCCTGCTCAATCCAGAGGGCGAGTACATGGTCGTGGGCCGCACCTGCATGGCGGACTTTGCAGGTCACACCGTGTCCCTCGCGCAGGCTAACCTGATGGGCGAGGAATTCATGGACCTCCCCAAGGCCAAGAACTCCCGCGATGTGGAACTCAAGGTGGCCTTGGCTAAAGCATCTGCGCTCACCCTTGCAGAGGGCTACGTCAAGGCCGCCAACGGAGAAGACAGCACTGCCAGCAAGGTGCTCCGCTCCATTATCGACCCGCAGCACTACGAGATTGAGATCACCGAGCATGCTTGGGACCTCGCAGGTCGTACCCTCTCGTGGTTGTCCGGCCTTGAGAACTCGAAGTCTGACTACCTTGCCAACCTGTACGCTGTCTACGTTGCGGGTCGCACCACCAAGCGCACCTTCGGTCTGATTTGCTCCGCACCCGCTGCCTACCAGCGTCAGGAGGCCCGTCAGGCCGTCCGCAAGGCCGTGGAGTACAAGGACGCCTACCTC
>VMHT01128871.1_pt1 | contig 15479 bp, 17 predicted proteins | sample 4693611 | NCBI WGS metagenome assembly VMHT01 (sample SAMN12280063, study PRJNA550983) | marine metagenome | isolation source: seawater sampled from same location over 5 years 0.02-0.2 micron viral filtrate | place: USA: collected off the coast of southern California halfway between the port... ... | reverse complement strand
CTTTGGAGGTGTAGTAGGATTAAAATATGAGGTATTATTACTTGATGGAGGACTGTTTGACCTCTATCATGTAGATAACCGAAAAGAAATGCTCGAAGGATTACAACTAATGGAATCTGTGGCGATGAAAGAATTTAATAAGGAGAAAAAATAGTGGCTAAAGCTATAGATAAAATTCAATTAGTTTTAGATTTAAAAGGTTTTTCGCAGATAAGCGGTCTTGGTAAAGATTTTGAAAAATTAAAATCAACAGTAAAACTTACAGAAAAAGGTACTGATAAATTTATAAATACCTTAAGAGAAATAAGAAAACAAACCAAATTAAGTAAAAACGCTTTTCAAGGACAAATTGATGCTTTAAAAAGAACTAAGGATAATGTAGCTATTGGTTCTCGTGAATATAAAAAGTTAAGTGCAGCTATAAGAGAAACAGAAAAAGACATGAAGAGATTGATCGCTACACAAGGAGGTGGTGGTCGTTTTGCTGGTGCGTTTGGCAAGATGAGTGTGGGGGCGCAAGCTGCTGGAGGTGCTGCTATAGGTGCTGCTGCTTCAAGATTTTTGCCTGCTGGAGCAGCTACAGGTGCAAGTATTGGTGCAATAGCTGGAGGTGCGCCCGGTGCGGTTGCTGGTGCTGCTATAGGAGGAACTATTGACGCTGTTGCAGGCGCAGCTTCTTTTGCTGGCGAATCTGCTTCATATGCAGCAGAAATACAAAAGTTAGAAATTGCTTTAAAAGGTGTTACTAAGAATAATGCTGATTTTGTTAAAGGTTTAGATATTATTTCAACAACATCTAAGAAATTAAATGTACCACTAAAAGCATCCACCAAACAGTTCACAACATTAGCTGCTTCTGTTTTAGGTTCTGGAGGAACTATAGAAGATGCAGAAGAAGTATTTACTGGAGTTTCAAACGCTATTAAAGCTACTGGTGGTAATGCAGAAGATGTACAATCTGCGATCAGAGCTATGTCGCAGATCTTTGGTAAAGGTAAAGTATCGGCAGAAGAACTACAAGGTCAGTTAGGTGAAAGATTAGCTGGTGCTGTTGTTAAATTTGCAGATGCTAATAATAGTAGTTTGCAGAAATTACAGAAAGACTTGAGAGATGGAACTGTTGGTTTAGACCAAATAATGAAGTTTGCTAAAAAATTAAACATAGACTTTGCAGAAACAGCAGAATTAGTAGCTAATTCATCTGCTGATGCAGGGCAAAGATTGCAGACAACAATGGATCGTCTTAAAAATGCAGTTGGTCAGATATTGCAGCCTATTGGAGCAGAATTTCAAAGAGTATTTACTAATATTGTTGGTGCTATTACTGATGCAATAGTTGCCTTTAATAAATTTATGGGTATTGGTTTAGGTAATGCTATTGCTAAAACAGAAAAAAATATTGAGTCATTAAAACGAAGAATAGATAGTTCAAATGATAGTAAAGTTATTAAAAGATTAAATACACAATTAGATAGTGCTTTAAATAAATTAGCAAAATTACAAGGCGAGGAAACAGAAGATCAAGAAGGTAAAATTACAAAAGGTTTAGCTGATTTAGGAGACAGTAATAAATCACCATTAAAATCATTTGCTGAAAGTGCATTTAAGTTCGCAGATCAAGCTGAAAATGCAGTTGTAAATGCTTTTAAAGGAATGGAAGATGCGTTAGTTAAATTTGTTACTACTGGAAAACTTAATTTTAGTGATCTAGCAAGATCTATTATTGCTGATTTAACAAGGATGTTTGTCAGGGCAGCTATAACCAAACCTTTATTTAGCTTCTTATTTCCTGGTTTAGCGAATGGTGGTGTTGTTAGCGGTGGTGAAATTGTACCAAGTGCTATGGGTAATGTATTTGCTAAAAACAAAATCGTACCCTATGCAATGGGAGGAATAATAGATCGACCAACCCTTATGCCTCTTGCCAATGGAGCAGCTTTAGCTGGGGAGGCAGGGGCAGAAGCTATCATGCCTCTGAAACGTGGTGCTAACGGCAAACTTGGAGTACAAGCTTCTGGAGGAGTTGGTAATATAGTTGTAAATGTAGATGCTTCTGGGTCTTCTGTTGAAGGTAATTCACAACAATCAGCAGAACTTGGAAGGATGTTAGGTGCTGTTGTACAAGCAGAACTTATTAAACAAAAAAGACCAGGAGGGTTATTAAGTTAATGGCTGAAACATTTCCAACAATTGAACCTGTTTATGGTATCAGTAAAACTGTAGAACCTTTTGTTACTAGAACAAGATTCCAAGATGGTTATGAGCAAGTAATAAAGTTTGGTTTAAATATAAATCCTAAAGTTTTTGATATAACTTTTGAAAATATAACAGAAGCACAAAGTGATACCATAGAAACTTTCCTTGATGCTCGAATTTCAGACGGAGACTATTTTAATTGGCAAGCACCTGACGAGGCATCTACTTCTAAATATCGTGCATTGAATAGAAAGAAAACCATACCTTATCCTAACCTTGCAACAATTACAGTTAAGTTTAGAGAAGTATTTGAACCCTGATGGCAATACCTGTAGCAGAACTACAAAAACCTAATCCAAGTAATATTGTTGAGCTTTTTCAGCTTGAGCTAAACACAACAATGCATGGAGTTTCGCAGACTTACTATTTTCATAATGGAACTAATACAAATGAAAACAGTAATATAATTTTTAATAATCTTGAATATACTCGGATGCCGATAGAAGCTGAAGGTTTTGAGTATAACGGTAAGCAAACACCAAGACCTACTTTAAAAATATCTAATATTTTAGGAACAATAACAACAATATTACTAACACTTCCACAAGGATTAGAAGGTGCAAAGGTTACAAGACTCAGAACTTTACAAAGATATATTGATAATACAAACTTTGCTGGAGGTCAAATTTTATTAGAAAATGGTTCAAATATTTTATTAGAAAGTGGTAGTGCAATAGATATGGAATCAGGTATAAATCCATTTGGTACTCCAGACCCTACAGCTACTTTTGATACGCAAATATTTTTAATAGATCGTAAATCATCAGAAAATAGGTTAGTAGTTGAATTTGAACTTGCTGCAAGTTCTGACGTTCATGGAGTTAGATTACCAAAACGACAGGTGTTACCTGATGATTTTCCTGGTATAGGTACGTTTTTCTAATGTGGCAAGATGAAGCACTTGAACACGCAATACAAGCAGATCCTAAAGAATCTTGTGGTCTGTTGATTGTAAAAAAAGGGAAAGAGATATATTTTCCTTGTCAAAATTTAGCAACAGAACCTACAGATCAATTCATCTTGTCACCAGAAGATTGGATAGAAGCAGAAGATCAAGGAGAAGTAATTGGTGTTGTTCATAGTCATCCTGTAACAAGTCCAAATCCAAGCGAAGCTGATAAAGTAGCTTGTGAAAAATCTAATTTAAAATGGTGGATAATCCAACCTAATCTTAAACAATGGGGATATTGCGAGCCTTGTGGTTATAAAGCTCCTTTGATTGGTAGGCAATGGGTTTGGGGTGTTACTGATTGTTGGAGTTTATGTAGAGATTGGTATAAAGAAGAATTAAACATAGAACTTATAGATTGGGTAAGACCAAATTCATCAGAAGAGTTTATAAAAAATCCAATGTTTGCAGATTGTTTTGCAAAAACAGGCTTTCGTGAATTGTTACCAGAAGAAGATTTAAGGTATGGAGATTTATTATTAATGTCAATAAGTAGTAGCGGATTAAATCATATTGGTGTTTACTTAGGACAGCAAACAGTTTTGCATCATTTACAAAATAGATTATCAAGTCGTGATCTATTAGATGAATGGCTGCTAAAATGCACAGGTAAAAGGATTCGTTATGCTGCGTAAAATTAAGCTATACGGAGAACTCGCAAAGTTTTTAGGTCAAAAGACTTTTGAGGCTGAAGTTAATAATGCTGCACAAGCGATAAGATTTTTAGTCGTTAATTTTCCTAAGTTAGAAAAACATATGTCTGATAGACATTACAAAGTTATTTTGGATAATTGGGAACTTGAGGAGAAAGAATTACATTATCCAAGCGGAACTAATGATATAAAAATTGTTCCTGTAGTTGGAGGTGCTGGAGGAAATTTTGGTCAAGTATTATTAGGTGCTGCATTGATTGGAGCTAGTTTCATGTTTCCTGGTGCTGGTATGTTTGGAACCACAAGTTTTTTTGGTCAAACTGCTGTGGCTGGTGGCTTTCTAACGAAGGTAGGAACAATAACATCTGTGATTGGTGCTTCTCTTGTTTTGAATGGTATAAGTCAAATGCTTACACCTGTAGAAACTATCCCAGAAAGCAACCAAGATCCTAGAAGGTCGTTTAATTTTAGTGGCATCCAAAACACATCAAAAGCGGGAGTTGCCGTTCCTGTTATATACGGACGTACCATGACTGGATCTGTGGTGATCTCTGCAAATATCACAAATGAACAGGTGGAAGTATGAGTAAAATTATTGGTTCTGGCGGTGGAGGAGGAAAAGGCGGTGGAGGAGGCGGTGGTACTCCTACCGAAGCAAAAGATAATTTAGACTCAAAAAGTTTTGCTAGAGTTTTAGATCTTATAGGAGAAGGCGAGATACAAGGACTTGAAGATGGTGCAAAATCTATATTTTTAAACAACACACCACTACAAGCTGCTGATGGTACTTTTAATTTTAAAGATGTAACTTTTGAAGCAAGAACAGGAACATCAAATCAAACAACAATTCCTATAACAAGAGATGTTGCGACAACCAAAGCAACAGGCTTTTCTACAGTTCCACAGTCAACACCTAAAGTAATACAGATTACAGATTCTACTGTTGATGCAGTATCAGTACAAATAACAGTTCCTCAACTGCAACAGTTTAGTGACAAGGGTGATATTTTTGGAACAGAAGTGCAACTTGAAATAGCTGTTCAATATAGTGGTGGTTCATATTCAACTGTTGTTTCTGGTAATGCTGGTAAAATCACAGGAAGAACTCCTGATACTTATTTGCGTGATTATTTAATAAATTTGGATGGTGCTTTTCCTGTAAATATAAAGGTCACAAGGATTACTGCTGATAGTGCATCTAGTAAATTAGTAAATGCTTTTCAATTTAATAATTATGTAGAAATAAAATATGACCAAAGAACATATGCAAACACAGCACTTGTTGGATTAAAAGTTGATGCTGAACAATTTAGTTCTATCCCAACTAGAAAATATTTAGTAAAGGGAATCAAGGTAAAAGTTCCACATAATGTCACTTCAGTAAATGCAGACGGAAGTTTAAACTACTCAGGAACTTTTAACGGAACTCTTGGTGCTGCTCAATTTACTAGCGATCCAGCTTGGTGCTTATACGATCTCTTAACTTCTGACAGGTATGGTTTGGGTTCTCATTTACAAGAATCAAGCTTAGATAAATTTAGCTTTTATGCAGCATCAGTTTACTGTGCTGAACAGGTAGATGACGGAACTGGTACAGGTTCAACAGAGCCTAGATTTAATTGTAATGTTGCAATTCAAAATCAACAGGAAGCTTATAACGTAATAAATCAAATGTGTAGCGTCTTTAGATCAATGCCATTCTGGAGTGCTGGTGCATTAACTATTGCACAAGATTCACCAAAAGATTCAAGTTATTTATTTACACTTGCAAATGTATTAGAACCTGGTTTTAGCTATTCAAACACAAGTCAAAAGGCAAGACCAACAGTTGTTATTGCAAAATATTTAGATTTAGAACTTAGAGATGTAAATTATGTAGAGCAAATTGATACCGCAAACCAAGCTAGGTATGGCTCAATCGTTAAAAATATAGATAGTTTTGCTTGCACCTCAAGAGGTCAAGCTTCTCGTTTAGCGAAGTGGATGCTTTATATGAGTAATGTAGAACGTGAGGTAATTACATTTAGTTGTGCTATAGATGCAGGGGTTCTTGTAAGACCTGGACAAGTTATAGAAGTTGCAGATCCAATGAGAGCAGGGGAAAGAAGAGGTGGTCGTATTGTTAGTGCAACAACAACAGCTATAACTGTAGATGATATAACAGGTCTTTCTTTTTCTGTAAGTTCTACTTTATCTGCAATTTTATCTGATGGTTCAGTAGAAAATAAACCTGTTAGTGGTATATCAGGAAGTGTAATCTCAGTATCAAGTGCTTTTACTTCTGCACCTCAAACTAATAGTGTTTGGATTTATCAAACAACAGATATTCTTACAAGCACTTGGAGAGTTTTATCAATAGAAGAAAAAGATAGAGCTTTTTATACAATTACTGCAAGTGAATACAATGCTGGTAAATATGCACACGTTGAAAGTGGTATCACCTTACCAACAAGAGATATTACTAATTTAGATATAGCTCCTTCATCTCCAAGTGGAGTTACAGCAGAAGAAGTTATTTATGAAGATACTGGTATCGCAAGAGTAAAAATTATTGTAAGTTGGACTACTTCTACTGATAATGCTTATGTAAGATGGAGACTTGAAAATGGAAACTATACATCAAGATCAGTTGAAGGCTCTAAAAGTTATGAAATATTAGATACGATTGCTGGTAATTATGAAATAGAAGTTTATAGTGTCAGTTCTTCTGGTTTGAGATCTACACTTCCTACAAAACCAGCAGATCCATTTTTTGTTGCTGTTGGAAAAACTGCATTGCCTTCAAATGTAAGTGGGGTAAGTCTATTACCAATAGATCAATCAAGTGCAATTTTAAGCTGGAATCGTGCCACAGAATTGGACGTGTTGCTGGGAGGAAAGACCCTCATCAGACATTCTTCTTTATCTTCTGCTGCACAATGGAAAGATGCACAAGAGATTGTGGTTGCTGCTGCTGGAAACCAAACTCAAAAAATTGTCCCATTATTAGAAGGAACTTATTTAATTAAATTTGAGGATGATGGAGGAAGGCAATCGCCTGCACCTGGTTCTAATGATTCAGATTGGAATAATACTAGAGTTACAACTAATCTTCCAGCACCACAAGAAAGACTTGTAGTAGGAACTGTTGATGAACATACTCCAAACTTTTCAGGATCTAAAACTAATACAGTTTATGATTCTGCTTTAGATGCTTTAAAACTTACAGTCACGAGTAATGCTTCAGCAACAAATGGAGAATATGTTTTTGCAAATTCAGTAGATTTAACACAGCCTTATGATGTTAATTTAAGAAAAACTTTAAAAGCAAGTAACTTTATATTAAATAGTTTGTGGGATGATAGAACAGATTTAATTGATACTTGGGGATATATAGATGCTGTTGGTGGGTTAACAGAAGCAACAGCTTGTAATGCTGCTGTTTATGTAAGATCAACTAATGACAATCCTTCTGGCTCTCCAACTTGGAGTGCTTATAAAGAGTTTAGTAATGTATTAATTACTGGAAGAGCATTTCAATTTAAGGCAATATTAACAAGTAATGACACAAACCAAAATATAGCTGTAACTCAATTAGGAGCTACACTAGAATTACAAGGAAGAACAGAATCTATCTCGACTCCAATAACTACTGGATCGTCACAATATACTGTATCTTTCACAAATCCATTTAAGAACACACCTCAAGTCGTAGTGACTCCAACAACTCAACAATCAGGTGATTTTTTTGAGCTTGCTAATATAAGTAGGACAGGATTTCAGGTCACTTTTAAAAATGGTAGTGGGGCAGTCGCAAGATCATTTGTATGGGCTGCATCAGGCTTTGGAAAGGAGGTTACATAAATGAGTAATACGCATGATTTTGATATTGGAAATGCTGTAGGAGCAACTTTTAGATCAGATTTAAATACTTGTCTTGGGGACATTCAATCATCAAATAGTGGTTCTAATGCACCAACAACTACTGTTGCTTATAAAATATGGGCTGATACTTCTGCAAATTTATTAAAGATAAGAAATAGTGCAAATAATGGTTGGCTTACTTTAGGAGATTTAACAGATGCAACTAATCTTGGACTTGCAACTAAAGCATCCCCTACCTTTTCTGGAACTGTAACTTCTGCTGGAGATATTGTTTTATCGGGTACTGGAAAAATAAAAGTTCCAGTAGGAACAACAGCACAAAGACCATCAGGAGTGACAGGAGATTTTAGATTCAATACTACGCTTACGCAATTTGAAGGGTATGATGGTTCGGCTTGGGCGAAAGTAGGCGGTGTTCCTTCTGGTGCTGTGATTACACACGCATCTTCTACTGTTCCTACAGGATTTTTAGAATGTAATGGTGCAAACGTATCTCGTTCTACTTATGCACAATTATTTTCTGCAATAGGAACTACATTCGGTACTGGAGATGGAAGTTCTACTTTTGGACTGCCAGATTTACGAGGAGAGTTCATAAGAGGTTGGGATAATAGTAGAGGTATTGATAGTAGTAGATCCTTTGGTAGTACACAATCAGACCAAAACGAATCTCATACTCACTCTGTTACTGATCCAAGTCACTCTCATACTCAGAGAGGACTTGCTTTAAGTGGTGGTTCTGGCTCAACTGCTGTTACACTTGGTTCTGGTCAATCTTATCAACTAGGCTACTCAGGAAGTCAATCATCAATTACAACTGGATCTAGCTCCACAGGCATATCACTTGGTACATCAGGCGGTACAGAAGCAAGACCTAGAAACGTAGCTCTAATGTATATTATTAAATTCTAATTATGACAAATAAAAAAATATCAGAATTAACCGCATTAACCGCACCAGCTAGTACTGATGTGTTGGCTATTGTTGATGTAAGTGGTGGTGGTACAGGCTCAAACAATAAGATTACATATGCAAATTTATTAAGTAAAGCACCTGACGGATCTGCTTCTGCTCCATCATTTAGTTTTAATTCCGATCCAAATACAGGAATAAGTGGTGGATCAGATACCTTAACCCTTAGTACTGCTGGAGTTGGAAGGTTAACAATTAGTTCTGTTGGTCTTGTCACAATTCCTGGTGATTTAACTGTTAGTGGTACGACAACCACAATCAATACAACCAATCTTGATGTAGAAGATAAGAATATTACTCTTGGTAAGGTATCAACTCCAACTGATACGACTGCTGATGGCGGTGGATTAACGCTAAAAGGAGCTACAGATAAAACATTTAATTGGGTAAATAGCACAGATTCATGGACAAGTAGTGAACATATTTCTGTTTCTGCTCAAAAAGAATTTAGATATTTAGATAGTGATTCATCACATTATGTAGGTTTTAAATCTCCAGCTACAGTTTCATCAAATGTTGTCTGGACATTACCTTCTGCTGATACAGGAGTAAGTGGGTATGTCTTATCTAGTAATGCTTCTGGTGTTCTTAGTTGGGTAGCTCCTGGTCAAAATGCAGATCCTAGTTTTACAGGAACATTAACTCTTACCAATGATGGAAATATAAGAGGATTTGCTTCTCACCATGCAACTTATACTGGATCGGTAAAAACTTTTACAGTTACAGTTGCAAGTAAAACAGCAGCCCATAGATATAACGGAAGTGGATCTAGTAATGGTTATGTAATTGATGGCAAAGAATCACCATTTTTAAGTCTCACACCAGGTCGTACTTATAAGTTTGATCAATCAGATGGTACTAATAGTGGTCATCCTTTACGTTTTTATCTTGAGTCTAATAAAACCACAGCTTATACAACCAATGTAACGACAAGCGGAACACCTGGTTCTAGTGGTGCTTATACACAAATCGTTATAGCAGATACCACTCCAATGGTTATCCATTATCAATGTAGTTCACACTCGTTGATGGGTAATGCTGTTCAGACGAACTCAGCTACAGCTACAGGAACTTTGTTATCTAGCTTGAGTGTTAGTGGAAATATGGATGTTACTGGTACGTTTACTGTTAGTGACAATATTTTGATGACAGGAACAGGAGCTATTGATGTTGCTTCTGGTACAACTGCACAAAGACCAGGATCTCCCTCTGGAGGTATGTTCAGATTCAATAGTCAGACATCAGAATTTGAAGGATATGACGGAAGTGCTTGGGGTGAGATCGGTGGTGCAGCAGCTACAGGAACAGCAGATTTATTAGACATTGCATCATCTTCTGGAACAGGTGGTGGTTCTGCAACATTTAACGGATCTGCTTATAGATTTAAGTTAGTTACTAAAGGGACAAGCACAGCAGTAACACCAAGTAATGCAGAAATATTGAGGGTATCTATAAATGGTGTTATGCAACAACCCAATGATGGGTCTGGGCAGGGAGATATGACAGATGGATATGTTGTAAGTGGTACTGATATTATCTTTGACTCTGCTCCTCCTAATGGTGCTACATATTTCATTGTTAATATGGGAGCTACGATTGCGATTGGAACTCCTGGTGACAATACAGTAACAAGTGCAAAGATTGTTAATGGAACTATTGTCGGTACGGATCTGGCTACAAATATAGATTTAGGGGATAACCAAAAAATTAGATTTGGAGCAGGGAATGATCTTGAGATTTATCATTCAAATGCTGACTCAATAATTAATGATGCTGGTACAGGAAGTTTAAAATTACAGCTTGGGGGTGCAACAAAAGCAGAAGTAGTATCAGGTGGTTTTACAATCACAGGGACTTGCACAGCAACAGCCTATGCTGGAGATGGATCAGGTCTTACAGGAGTTTCATCACAAGTTGCTGATGGTTGCATTACAGAAAACTCGCTAACAATTTCAAATAATTATACTATGACCACAAACAAGTCAGGAGTTAGTGCAGGGGATATAATAGTAGCAAGTGGAGTAACAGTTACCATTCCGTCAGGTTCACGCTATGTTATTGTCTAGGGGGTAAATTATGCCAATAGTATTAAACGGAAACGGAACAATAACAGGTTTATCTGCTGGTGGTTTACCATCTGGCTCTGTAACTTCAGCAACTTTGGCTGATGGAGCAGCAACAGGATCAAAATTAGGTTCTGGATCAATTATTCAAACACAGTCTTTTCTTTATACTGCTACTACAACACAGTTTACTGGACAAAATTGGCATGCTAGTCCTATTACTAAACAAATTACACCAACTTCAGCATCTAATAAAATTTTAGTTATGGCTACTTTATGTGCTGGTAATGAAGCTGTTGGAGAAGGTGCAGCTTTTAAAATAATGAGAAGTATTAATGGTGGTGCTTATGCTGAGTCTGATGCTTTAGGTGATGCAGCAGGTTCTGCAAATCGAGGAGCAGTAGGTGGGGTATATGATGAAAACATAGCAACACATACAGATTGCAGGTCAACACAATTTATAGATAATCCTGGTACAGCATTAGCAATAGATTATAAAATGTATGTTTTTGTTTTTGATAGTAGTAAACCAATTCTTATTAATAGACCCTACACAACAAGTGCTCTTGAACATATTACAGGTACGTCTTCATTAATTCTTATGGAGATAGCAGCATGAGCCAAATCAAGTTATTACATAGCGGTGGAAATGGAGTTATATTAGCTGCACCTAGTTCTAACCCTGCATCTGATCGTACCCTTACCTTACCTGGTGATGCTGATGGAACGATCCTTACTTCTAATTCAAGTACAGGTAAAATTCTTCAAGTTGTACAAACAGTTAAAAAAAATCGTTTTTCTACATCAAGTACAAGTTTTGTCGATATAACAGATATGACTGTAACTATTACTCCTACAGCAGCATCTAGTAAAATACTTATTACATCAACAGGAATTACAGGATCAACTGGAGATCAAGCTTATATTCATTGCAGAGTAAACAGGTCAATAGCTGGTGGAAGTTATGATGATACTTTTATTATTGGAGACCTGTACAATGCCGAAACACGATCTTCTATAGATATGAGTATAGGACGTTTTGATACTAGCAGTCCTCTTGCAAATACAAGAACATTTGCTTTTGAATATTTAGATAGTCCAAGCTATTCATTAGGTAATGCAATAATTTATAAACTACAAGTTAAGACCACAAACCCTGGAACGAGTGGAGCCATGTTTTTTGGAGGTTCTGGCGGTAATGGAGATTATAATGCTCGTTCAGCACCATGTTTTTTAACAGTTAAGGAGGTAGGAGCATGAGTAGACTGATAACCAACGCAATACGATCCACTTCTGCTTCAGCAGATGCGATTACTTTTGATGGATCAGGAAATGCAACTTTCCCTGCTAACGCTACTTGTTCTGGTACGGCAACTGGATTTGGAGGAGGTAAAATTCTTCAAGTTGTTCAAACCTATTACACAACAATTTTTTCTTCAACTAGCACAAGTTATGTTGATGTTGGTTTATCTGCAACAATAACACCAAGCAGTACATCAAATAAAATTTTAATCCTAACTCAACTTAGTGTCGGTTGTTCTAGTACTAATTCAGTATCTTTTAGACTATACAATGGTTCCAGCGAAATTACTGCTGCTACAAATGCAAATGTTACTAATGGCGGTGCTTTGATTGCAGCTATAAACCACCCGTCAGGCGCACAATATGACATAGATCAAATTCCTAATAATTTTTTATATACATCAAATACAACAAGTGCAACAACTATTAAAGTTTATGGAAAAACTGATGATGGAACTTTTTACATTAATCGTTACGGCTATTCAACTTCTGTTGGTGGTGGCAGTTCAATTACTCTTATGGAGGTAGGAGCATAATGGGATTAACTAAAGCTCAAGCTGCTGGACTTGCTGATACCTCTGTTAGTGCAGGGAGTTATGGTTCTGCAACCGCAATACCAGCTATTACTGTTGATGCACAGGGAAGGATAACGGCTGCATCTACTAATGCAATATCGGCTGGCGGTGAAACTGACGGTATATTTCAAAACCCGATAGCAGCAGCAGGCAATATTACGATTGGTAATAATAAAAATGGTTTAGCTGCTGGTCCTTTTTCAATGGCGACCTATACTTTAACTATACCCTCTGGATCGGTGTTCACTATAGTCTAATGCCAGTATCAATCAACGGAAACACAGGAGTAGTTACAGGACTTGCAGTTGGGGGCTTACCTGATGGGACAGTAGATGCCGACACGTTAGCTTCAAATGCTGTAACTTCTGGAAAACTTGCAAGCGGTGTTGGAGGTAAATTTGCGAGTTATGCAATTATTTGTGATCAAAAATCTCAAAATACTGATAGTGGTACTCTTACTAATGGTGCTTGGTACACAAGAGATTTAAATACAGAGTTATTAGATCCCGATGGTATAGTTTCAATAAGCAGTAATAAATTTACACTTCAAGCTGGAAGCTATTTTATTGAAGCATCTGCCCCTGCTTATAAAGTAGATCAATATAATATTAAACTTTATCAAACATCAGGAACGCAAGCAGATATTGCTTTTGGTACTGCTGAATATGCTAATGCTAACGAAGGTAACGTTGCTAATAGAAGTTTTTTATTCTGTAGGGTCACTATTAGTACTTCTACAGATTATGAAATAAGACAAAGATCATCAGCAACTAAATCAAATAATGGAAGAGGTGTACAGAGTAACCAAAGTGTAGAAATATATACAGTTGTTAAAATATTTAAGGAGGCGTAATTATGGCAATAAATTCTGATACTGACATTTATTTAGCAATAGAGCAACTAGGGCTAAAAGCTAATTCTTTCACTTTAGATCAAAGTTGTACACCTCATAAAATAATTGAATGGGATTCTAGCAACCCTGATTCACAACCTACAGATGATGAACTAAATACTGCTTATACAGCTTGGAAAGCAGCAGAATTGTATAAAATTAATAGAGCTAACGAATATCCTTCTATTGAAGATCAGCTTGATAACATCTATCATAATGGTATAGATGCTTGGAAAGCTACTATCAAAGTAACTAAAGACAAGTACCCCAAACCTAGTTAATTATGTCCTTAGATCACGAAGCTATTTACGAAGCTTACAAATCAGAAGCAAAACCTGTTGTTTCTATAGATGATTCTGCTGGTGCTTTTGATGCTGACGGAGCTTCAGTAACACTTGACGATACAAAGGTGGCAGCAGCTAGAACTGCGTTAGATACAGCAGCAGCAGCGATAGCATATAAGTCAAAAAGAACTGGTGCTGATGGTACAACAGATACCATATATGACACAATCGGTAATCAGTTAGACATGTTATTTAAAGCGATAGATGCTGATTCTGATTTAAAAACAAAGTTTGCAACTTGGCACACTCATATTGCTGCTGTTAAAGCTAAATATCCTAAACCATGACAGGAAAAATTCAACTAAATCCATCATCAGGTGGTGGGTCTTTCAGCTTACAAGCACCCTCTTCTTCTGCTAATAACAGAGTTTTTACATTACCTGATTCAGCAGATGCAACACTTTTAACTAGCACCACAGCCACAGGAAAACATCTTCAAACTGTTCATGTATCAACACAGACAAGAACAACAGTTTCATCTAGTACTGGTACTTATTTTGAAGTTTCGGGATTAACAGCAAATATTACACCTTCAGCAACAAGCAGTAAAATTTTAATTATTGCATCAGGTAATTATTATATTATTGGTGGTACTGCTGGCGGTATAAGTATTTTTAGAGGAGGCAGTACTGTAGCACCCGCTGCCGCTTCAGGTGTCGGTCGTTTTACAGTAGTATCGCATACCAACACCGCACAAGGTAATTGGGCAATTCATCACTTAGACTCACCAAATTCTACTTCACAATTAACCTATGACATAAGAATGGCAAGATTAGCTGGCTCTGATAATTTTTATATTCCAGCAGACCCAAGTTATCAACCTGTAATACTTACTTTAATAGAGGTAGGAGTATGACAATACAAAAAGAAGATATTATCTCAAAATTATATGCAAATGTAGCAGTTATACAGTATGACGGGAAAACTTATACTGCTCAAGACGAATCTGGAAATGATGTTTCTATAGATTTAGACGCAGTTGAAACTGAATTTGCAAAACAAGATTATATTAACAAAAGAACAGAGACAGGTTCTACAACTTACGCACCAACAAGCGAGCAAATGGCAATGATTTACGATGATATTATTGCTGGTAAACTAGATGCAACAGGTAGCTTTGCTATTCACAACAAAGCGGTTAAAGACGCTAACCCAAAACCATAAATTATGACCAGTAGATTAATTGTTAATAGTATCAGGCATACAGGTGGTTCGGCTGATGCTTTAACCCTTGCATCTGATGGAACGTGTACTGCTAATATTACTAATAAACCTAATCGTAATTTAATAATCAACGGAGCTATGCAAGTGGCTCAACGTGGAACGTCATCTACATCTTCTGGTTATTATACTGTTGATAGGTTTAAAGTAATAAATAGTGGCACAGATGAATCTCCAACACAAGCACAAGTTGATATCGCAAGTGGAACTTCACCATATATTTCGGGTTTTAGAAAAGCATTAAAAGTAACAAATGGAAATCAAACAAGTGGTGCTGGTGGTGGTGATTTTATTTGGATTCAAACCATTATAGAAGCACAAGATATAGCTAACTCAGGTTGGAATTATACTTCTAGTTCCAGTAATATCACTTTGTCTTTTTGGGTAA
>VMHT01049182.1_pt1 | contig 15482 bp, 16 predicted proteins | sample 4693611 | NCBI WGS metagenome assembly VMHT01 (sample SAMN12280063, study PRJNA550983) | marine metagenome | isolation source: seawater sampled from same location over 5 years 0.02-0.2 micron viral filtrate | place: USA: collected off the coast of southern California halfway between the port... ... | reverse complement strand
TTAACTGGGGTTATGACTATACTTCAAGCTACACTAAACAAGCTTTTGTTTTTGGTTCGTCCTCCCTTGCTGAATATGGGGTTTCGGAATACAATACAACTGGTGAATATACAGCATCTGTAGTTGTGAATACTCCAAAGGTAAACACAAGTGGTAACGGAGAGGTTGTAACTATTGGCATTGAAGCTGAGATAAATGCTTCTGCTTTTTCTATTCAAAAAATTGACATACACGCTTTACTAGGGAGACTTATCTAATGTCTAATTATACAAAGACAACTAACTTTGCAACTAAGGACTCTCTAAGTTCAGGAGACCCAAATAAAATTGTTAAAGGTACAGAAATAGATTCTGAATTTAATAATATTGCTACAGCTAGTGCAACAAAAGCAAACACAGCTAGTCCTACGTTTACAGGAACTGTTACAGCTACTACTTTAAATGTCACTGGCACGATAACTGCTGATACTATTTCTGGAGGATCATACTAATGTCAATGTTTGCAGGAGACCTAAGTTCTAAATACTTAAGGCAGGGATATGGTATGCCCACATCTTCCTTAAGAAATCAACCAACACAAGCAGGGATGGGAGTATCTTCTGCTATTAGACAGCCTTTGCGTAACACTGGTGGAGGAGGTTTGCCTAACCTTAGAGAAACCTCTGCCTACAAGCAAGGACTGACAAGGAACATTGATCAGAACATGGGTGGTTATGTCAACCCTAGTCTTTACTCTGATCCTGCATATAATTCTAATGAGGCGGATACAGGAATTTATCAAGGGGGCAGTAAAGGGTTTTACGACAGAAATCCTGGACAATTGCTAGACCCTGCATCCTTGTACTCTGATCCTAACTTAGGACAACCAAACCCATACCAAACCAATGTAGACTTTATGAACCAAATGGCTCAAAAGAATGCACAGGTTGGTTCTGATGGTAGTTCTATTTTCCCTACGTTTAGTTATGACCCAAAGACAAATCAATATATGCGAGACTCCTCTGCGTTTGGTCTTACAGGGGATGCGGCTAATACGTACTACAGCCCTGAAGATTTTCAGTCTGAATTCGGTAGAACATTAGGTAAGATGCCATCACAAGGTGGTGGAGACGATCTGGTCAGTGATATGCGTTATAGAGGAAAAGATGGCAAAGGTGGAGGTGGTGTTTTTGGTTATCCTGATCCTTTTTTAAGTGACGAAGCTCCGTATGACCCTAGTGGTTTTGATCCTAATTTAGGGCAACCACGCGGTGACTTGTTTTATAACTTAGGACAAACAGGACAAGACGTACCACCAACAGGCATAGCTAACGATCCTGTGCTAACTGGTGGTAACACTGGTACTGGAGGTACTAGTCCTTATGCTCCTTTGGACTACTCAGGTATGTCCCCTAGCACTGGTGGCTTAGACACAGGAATGGCCTTAGCAGGATTAGGTGGTTTACTTACTGGAGGTTCTCTTCAGGACTTTTTAGGGACATTAGGAGGATATTATAGAGGTAAGGAAGGAATAGAGGCGGCTTACGGTACTGGCGAAGCAGGTTTTAATTTAGCTGAACAAATAGGCCAACGTGCGGCTGATGGCTCTCAGTTCAAACCCTACACGGTCACAAGCAACCTTGCTAAAGTACAGACTGATCCAACAGGCGGTTATACTTTAAACCTTAGCCCACAACAACAAGCATTACAGAATCAAGCATTAGGACAGGCAGGTCAATTCCTTGGTCAAACAGGTTCTTATGATCCTTCCATATCCGCACAACGTGGAGCAATGGGTGGTCTGTTTGGTCAATCACTAGGACAGTACGGACAGCCTACTGGTTTGGAAGGTTTAACTCAAGCAGGTATCTCAGGCGCACAGAGACAATTAGGTAGAGCAGGACAGCCTTTTGACATTAATCAACTACGTGGTCAATTTGCAGGACAAGTTGGTGGTTACTTAGGTCAGCAACCTGATGCAGGTATTGGTGCATTGGGACAACAGGCACTACGCTTAGGCAGTCAAGGCTTAGGACAATATGGTCAAGGACAGGAAGGTTTTGGTAGCTTACAGGGTTTACTTACCTCACAGGCAGGAAGTAGGTTACAACAGCCTGTAACTACTGCTCCTACAGATGTATCAAGACAAGCCTATGGTTTAGGTAGTCAAGGCTTACAAAATATTGCTCCTGATCCTACGTTGTCGGGTTTACAACAGCAAGTAAGTACTAGAGCAAGTGATTTACTTTCTCAAACTGCGTCTACTTTACCTTCTCAAGTAGCTAGTCAAGTATACGGATTAGGTATGCAAGGTTTACAGGACACCTCTGCTCCTACAGACATAGAGGCTTTACGTTCACAGTACGCAGGACTAGCAGGTCAAGCAGGTCAAGGGCTTCTTTCTACACCTGAACAAAGACAGGCTGACATATATGAGTCTATTAGAGCAACACAGACTCCTGAAGAACAACGTCAGCGTTTAGCTTTAGAGGAGCGTATGTTGGCTCAAGGACGTACTGGTGTTTCCTCCGATGCATACGGTGGTGCTTCCCCAGAACTGTTAGCTATGGAAACTGCTCGTCAGGAAGCAATGGCTCGTGCAGGGTTGTCAGCTAGACAGCAAGCTATGGCAGAACAAGAGCAAGGACTAGCGACTGCTCAGTCTCTAACAGGACTTACTACAGGACTAGCAGGTACTTCCTCTGACTTACAATCTGCGGCACAATCACGAGCATCTCAGTTGACGCAGTTAGGTTTAAATGCTGATCAAATACAATCTCAGCTAGAGAGTGAAGGTTTAGGTAGAGGATTACAGGCTACACAAACCACTGGTCAAACAGCAGGTATGCTTTCTGATCTACAGTCCTCTGCACAGGCAAGAGCAACACAGCTAACTCAGTTAGGTTTAAGTGCTGATCAGGTACAGTCTCAGTTAGAAAGTGAAGGATTGTCCAGAGGCTTACAAACAACGCAAGCGGCAGGACAAATGGCAGGAATTAGGTCTGATCTTGACTCAGCCTCACAAGCAAGGGCAACACAGTTGTCTCAGCTAGGTCTAAGCGCAGAGCAGATTGAATCACAGTTACGTAGTGAAGGACTGTCTCGTGCTACTACCGCAGGTACAACAGCAGGACAGCTTGCAGGTATAGCGTCTGACCTTGAGACAGCAGGTATTGGGAGAGGTACTGCTTTAGCTAACTTAGGTCTTACAGGGACACAAGCAAGCAACACAATGCGAAGACAGCAACTAGAAGACATAATGAACTTACAGCGTTCAGATATGTCCAGTGCACAGATACAGCAAGCATTACAGCAAGGAAGATTAGGTTTAGGTACAGGAATGCTACAGGCAGGATATACACCACAAAATCAAGCCCTTGAAATGCTAAGACAAAGCCAAATTCCTGCACAGTTTGCAAGCGCAGGAAGACTACAAGGTACTGAACTACAGGCACAACTTGGTTTAGGAGGGATTGAGTCCTTAATGCAGGGAAGTCAGTTAGCTAACGAACTAAGACAACAGCAGTTAAATGCGGCACTTCAAAGCACACTAGGAGCACAAAACCCAACAACTGGAAGCTTTGGTGGTGGTTTATTAGAAAGACTTTTAGGAGGCAGTGGTGGAGAATATGATTGGCTTCCTGATTGGATAGGTAATCCTGTTTATTCTGATTTAGAGGATGAAATGGACGAGTATGATGATTATTATGATTATGACGGAGGAGAGTAGAGATGGCTAACCCAACAGATTTACAAGGTATGCTGACTTCTCAGCTATTACAACCACAGACACAAGCGGCTATTCCGTCTACTTATGAACAGCGTATGTTGCAACATGGTGCTGATGCCGCTAGGACTATGCGTAGAGGCATGGGAGCATTAACAGGCTCAGACACTAGGTCTACTGCTGAGAAAGCACAGGCTATGATGGCAAACTTGGACATAAACGATCCAAACGACCAACCTAAGATACTTCAGCTTGTCAATTCAATTAATCCTGCTCAAACACCTAAGTTAGTGGCGGCCTTTGCTCAACAGAAGAGACAAAGGGATGCATCAAAAGCAAAATCAGATGCTGTTCTTGATCTTAGAAACTCTTTAAAAACACGTTTGTCTAAAGATAAAAAATATGAAAATATTATTCCTTTGATTGATGCAGGTGTTTTTGATAGTGACCCTTCTAAACTATTACCTATGCTTACTCCTGATAAAAAGGGTGTAGAAATAAGTAAACCTTTTTCAGGATCAACGCCAGACGGTAATCCAATAATGTTAGCTATAAAAAGTGAGAAAGGAAAAGATGACGTAGTTGTTGACGCTTTAACAAAAAGACCTGCTCCTGTAGGAACTACTATGGAAAAAAATGGTACATCAGTAGAAGTAAACTTAGGTCAAGAGGGACGAAGTGCGTTTATAGAACGACTAGGCGATAAAAGAGCAGATAGTCTTATAGCGCAATTTAATGACGCTAAAGCAGCTTCTTTAAAAAGTGACGTAATAGACACTCAATGGGACACAATAAGCAAAGGCGCAGGTATTCTAACAGGTACTGGGGCTGAGATAAAACTAGGGGCAGGTAAGTTATTAAAAGCTGTTGGTTTAATAAGCGGTGAAGGAAAAGAATTAATAAGCAACACAGAAACATTTATAGCTAATGCAGGTAATCTTGTTGCTGAAGTTATTAAAGCGTTTGGTGCAGGTACTGGTCTTTCTGACGCTGATAGGGAGTTTGCTAAAGGAATTGTAGGTGGTACAATAACTCTTGATGGCGAGTCTTTAAAAAGACTTATTAAGTTACAAGCTAGAGCAACTAGGAAAAAGATACAAGAACATAATAAACAAATAGCTAACTTAGGTGAAGAAGTGGCTCAATTTGGACTGACTGTAGATGTTCCAGACTTTTCTTGGGCGTATGATCAAAAGACTAAAGTAGAACCTGAAATTCAAAAACTTCTTGATTTATACGCAAACCAAAACTCAGGAGCGTCCAAATAATGGCTGAATTAGACCCTGTATTACAGCAAGCTACAGAAGCTTTAAAGGCCGCACATGACGCAGGTGATGTTGAAAGTGCTAAAAAACTTGCTAGTTACATTACAAACTATAGTCCCAATGCTGTTTTAAATGACACCATAGAAGAACCTGTTAGTTACTCAAGTCAGCTTGGTGAGTTTACTGATTTAATTCCCGATGCTGTCAATAGCTTTATGGAAGGTTTTGATAAAAGAATTGAGTCTGCCCAAGGAACACGTAAAGCAGTGCTTAAAGGAACAGTTCATCCTGCGGTAGGGGACACAATGAACGTGGTTGCTTTAGGCTTCGGAGTACCTATAGATGTCATAGCTGAAACAGTAGGGGTAGGGGTAAAAGGAGTTAGTTTATTAGTTCCTGACACCATTGAACAGCCCATTATAGACACAATTAAAAACTCTACTAATACGGTATTAAACACTTCAGCAGGTCAATTAGCTTTACAAGCTTTAGATGGGGGTATGTCAGAATATAAAAGATTAAAAAAAGAAAACCCTGAAACATTTAAAGCAATAGAAGCGGTTATAAACATACCAATGCTTTTAGGGCCAAGTGTATTATCTAAACCAATATCAAATTCAGTGGGTTCAGCAGGTACTAAAATTGTAAAAGCCAGTGATAAAAAAATAAGAAAAACAAAAGAAAAATTTATTAACGATTTAATAAAACCTGTTCAAACAAAAAAAGTTTTAGAGGCACAGCTACCAAGAACTAGAGTAGAAGGTGTGCTACAAAAAGCAGTTGTTGATCAAAGTCCCGATGAAAAAGAAATGTCTAAACTTTTACAGGCAATTCCTGAAGTGGATTATACTAAAACTTTAAAAAACAACGCTATATTTATAAGAGAAAATATTTATAGCAAGGCAAACAGTTTAATTAATAAATTAGAGGCTCAAGAAAAAAACAGAGTTGCCTCCACAGGGATAGCCACAAGTTTAAAAAAAGAAGATGTTGACCTGCGGTTAAGCGCAGAAATACAAAACCTTATTGAGACTAATCCTCTGATACAGGGCCAAAAACCTTTACAAAAAACCGCTAACGCTTTACTGACAAAAACTTTGGATATTATAGACAGTAAACCGCTAACCCCTGCTAATCTCATAAGGGCGCGACAAGAACTAGATAAATACATATTAGATAATAAAGGGTCTATATTTAACGCAGTAGATGAAAACGCTTTAAGCGTTCCTTTTAAGACAATACGAAAAACTTTAAACAATCTTGTTGACGAAACTGTCCCTAGCGCAGGTGTGAAAAAATCTTTAAGGGAACAATCTTTAATGTATAATGCGTTGGATAATATAAATCCTAAAGCCGCTGAAGAATTTTCAACAATATTAGGAAGAACAGTACAAAACATATCTAAAGTTCTTCCTTATGACAGTCAAAGAGGTTTGTGGTTAGCTAATGCCGCAGTGTTTGGATCGACAACAGCAGGAGCAATTAGTTTTCCTCAGTTAATCCCATACATGGCAGGGGGTTTAGCTTTAACAGGATTAAGTAAAGCCGCTATGGGACGTGCCGCTCCTGCTAGAACTAAGAAATTGTTTGGTCAAATACTACAAGCAACAGATAAAGCAATTAAAAACTCAAAAGAAAAAACAATGATAAAGCAGTTACACGCGGATAGAATCTATATTGCTGATATCTTAAAAGGATTAGCAACAGAAGAGGAGAAAGACGTACCAGAGTTGTTAGCTAGACCGTAATAAAAAGCCCTCTAGGGAAACCTAAAGGGCTTTAGTTTTATAACAGGTTATAACTCTACACTATCTCACACGCTCCTCCAGTACACGCTAACTCTTGAGAACCTGTAGTGTTGTCTTCCTTCTCAAACTGCTCAAGGTCGTTCCAATCTACATTCATAGGCATCTGCTGTATTAACTCCTGATACTTTTCCTTACTGATGTCTTCATAAGGAGCTTGCTGATACACATGATCACTTACTGGCAACAAACTAATCCCACTGCACAAGTCAAAGTTGTTCCAAATCCACTGAGCAACTTCCAAGAACTCATCGTCTGTATAATAAACAGTGATACTTGGCTTATGCTCACACCAGTAGTTCTGATATGTCTTCCAAAGTTTTAACTGTTCCATTGCACCTACTTCAGACACTGTTGTACTGGACTTAGGCGCTTTAACAGGGAAGCTAAACACAGAGGAACTAGGTGACATAACATCTTGTTCTACTGGGAATCCTGCTTGTTCCATAAAGACCGCAAGTGGGTCTTTCTTGTCCGAACGTACTCTTCTAATATAGTGCTTAGAGAAACGAGGATGAATACCAGAGGCACTATCAACAAGCTGAGATACAGTACCACTTGGCTTAACACAAGTAATAGCGACAGACTGATTAATCCCAAGTTTCTCAGCCCATTTCTTATTTGTCTTAACAGCCACATTCTTTAACTCCTCCAACCACTCTGCGGTTTTGTCTGACGTTTTACCTATAACAGGATGATCCATAATCCCTGTCATACTAAGACCTAACAACGCTTCTTCCTCTGTATTACGTTTCCAAACATTGCGTAGGTATCTGAAGTCAGTCAAGGTTGCCTGTAGCGTACCAATAATAGCCGCTGTTTCTACTTTAGCTTTCAGAGTCTTTAGGGTATCGTCTGAACGTACAACAACCTCAGACAAGTTACAGAACTGATTACTGCGTAGTATAATCTCAGAGCAAGGGTTAGTACCAAAGTCCTGCTCAGGGTCTCTACGGCCATTCCTAGCGGCTATCTTCTGTGCCGCCACCCTACTAAAGATACCACGCTCACCTGCCTTAGACTCGTACATCGTCTGCATTTCTGACAGGAACGATTGAAAGTCAGGTTTCTCTGTGTATGCTACACTGTTGTTAGCTAAAGCGCGTTGTCCTTCATTCCTCCACCAATCCCCTGATTTAGCTTTAGCCATCCGTTGATCAGATAGGTTAGATAAACTAATCAATGCTGAACGTCTAACACCACCTACAACTACAATGTCTGCAATCTTACATACAATATCGTGGCACTCAATGGATGTCAGCTTACGGCCTTTAGCTTTCTGAAAGACTTCAATACAGAAGTTAAACAAATCTACCAAAGGCTCAGGGCCACTTGCTCTACCACCAAAGGTCTTAAGTCTTTCCCCTGACCCTCTAACTCTGCTTACATCCCACTGAGGTATTTTCCCTGCGTACAGCATAGCAATTAACTCACGGAATGCGGAAGCCCATCCTATCTTGCTGTCGGACACTACAATGAGACTGTCGGTCTTGTGAAAGCTTTCAGCAATCTCAGGTAGTTTATTAATAAAGTTACGTTCAACACTAAAGCCTACACCTGTACCACACATAAGAACATACATTAACTCATCAAAGCTACGAGGTGAGTCTATGTGTAAGTAGCTACAGTTAAACCCTGCTACATTGTCCTTCTCTAAAGCTACCCCTGCTGTCATCATACAACGCATACTAGGCATTACCGATTGGCTGTGAATAGCGTCATATAGCTTCTGTCCTTCCTTAACTGTAATTTGCTCACGGTCTCTCCAAAACTGTATGTAGCGGTACACTGTTTCTTCCCATGTCTCTCTACGGTTATGTTCTGGAAGCCAACGTGCATAACGAGACTTGTGTATAAACTGCTGATATTGATCCATTAACTGTTCTCCTTAGAAACTATAATTGTTAGCTTGTTTAAGTACCACTTGGCTTTGTTTAAGTCCTCTACCTGTCTTCCTTTGTAATCATAACGCCACAGGTACTTCATACAGTTACCCTTGAGGTATCCTTTGAATGCTACTGAGGACATGGACTCTTCTATAGCTTCAATACACTCAATGTTGCCTGTATTATAATGCTTAGGCTTATTAACTACATCCTCAAGTTCTTCATCAGCCATGTCCACATAAGCTTTCATAGCCTTGTCTATCTTAGGTACTTTTTCAATAGCAGGTATTTCCTTTCGTAATCTATCCCACTCAGCAGGAGTTGCATCATTAAGTCTCATGCTTTATTCTCCTTCTTTATGAAAGAAATAGTTGAGGCGTAACCGTTTTCTGAGATTTTCTCTACAACTTCCCAGTCGTCAGGGTCATAGTCTTCAGGTATCATACATTTTAGTTCACCAAAATAAGGTGAGTATGGGTCATTACAATATGGATCATCTTCCCAATTATTCAGTTTCATAATTATCATCCTCTGTGAATTTATCTCTATTAATAATTAAACGATCTTCAAAAGCATCTAAAATATCTTCAGGGGTTATGTCCAACACTTCACACAGTAAAACAACATCGTACTCCCTTATTACTTCTTCCTTTAATTCCTCAAGTGTTAGTGACATTTTTATTCCTCACATACTTCAGTAACTCTTTAGTTGTCTTCACAGTGAAGTGAGCAAAACCTTCTTTATCACACCACTGCCCCATAGTTATCTTGTTACCCTTCCTTACTTTTTTGTTAGGGTCTGACAACACAAATACTAACTCCCAATCTCCGATAGAATCTCTTATGGATGTGTATTTCTGTGTGTCCCCTATTCTAAAGTAACCCTTAGCCTCAATCAATATCTTCTTGCTTTCATGTACAAAGTCTGGGAGATAATTCTTACGTATAATGTAAGGTACTTTGTAAGGCTCATACTCAAACTCTTTATTAAGCTGATCATAAAGAGCAGACTCAAGTCCCGATCTAAAAACCTTCTTCATCTAGTATGATCTCCTGTACGTTAGGTTCCTTAACTACCTTACAGAGAAACTTAGGAGCGTAGGAATAGTTAAATACTCTTAAGTCTGGGTAGCAATGTTTTTTAAACTGACAGTAGGAGCAACCTACAGCTAACTTCATGTTGCCTGACTTGCCATCAGGTACTGGCTCATAACAATACTTTTTTGGCTCATTGCCTAAAACTAAAGCTTTGATGTGATCAACACGATCCCCAATGTCTTCCTTAAGCTTATCGTTGTCAGTGTCATCTAAGTCATACTTAAGATAAGTTAAATGTCCATTGGCTTTATCCATCGTTAGCCAACCTACCTGACGTTCTCCTTCAGACTTAGCATAAGCTTTGATCTGATCTATGTAACCAAAAGAATCATCATTAACTAAAGTAGCATCCTTGAACTTCTTAAACCCATAGCTACTGGCAGACTTAACATCAGTAACAACACCGTCAATCTTACAGTCCATGTGACCTACAATGTCGTTTACCTTACACACCTTCTGCTCATCAGTAACTGAGTGTCCTGCCATACGAGTAAGGAATAACAACATCTCCTCAATCAAGTGACCGTACATAAACTTTACATACGTATGGGGCAGAATGTCCTCGCCCTCAGTTCCATTAAAGTGATTCCAAAGGTAGCGATCAGTGCGTCCAATGTTAGACAGGCGTAGCTTACGGTTATCCTTACGCTTCTCCTGTCCAAACTCTGTACGCATAAGAGCCTTAACACCTTCACCGAACTTATCTATCTCTGCCTCAACGTCTACGGATGAATCAGCATCCTTGCTGACCATTAGATCGTAGATGTCTTGCACCAAGTTATCCGTTGTCTTGTTGTTGTTCATGTAAAACCCCTTTGGCTTCCTGTGGTGTACATTTGAACCACTCGTTATTCCTTTCAAACAACTGCTCTAATCTTGAGTGGGCTGTGGATTCAGCCTTACGTCTATCATCAGTCTTATAACTATAGTATAACACATAATCTCTGAAAGGGGAAGAGGTTTGATAGTTTTTTAACCTATCCTCCGCGTCCACAGCCATGCCTACCTTGACCCAACCATCCCATGCAGGGTTAGTTATGATGTACACCTCACCTTCCGCACTCTCCTTGTAGTTTTCCAAGGAACTAAAGGCCGCTTCCTCAAAACCTTTGTATCTCCCTGCTTTGTACAGGGGGTGTGACTTAGATACATACTTGCCATCAACCCACATTCTAGTGTTTTGTCTGGCTTGTTGAGAATTAGCCCTCCTGCGTCCTCCATCTACACCATTCAAATACCACCACTCTCCTTCTTCAAACACGTATTCACCGCCTCTTGTGTTCGTGGGGTTAGTGGGTGTCTGCCCAACTATCTCCAACTTTAAATTCCCCTGCGAGAGGGCAGTTGAGTTTGTAGTGGAGTCCTGCGGCTTCGACACAACTGGTTGCAAGTCTTCCGAAAACCTCTGATTTCTCTTCTCTAACCTCTGTCTGGATTTCATCGTGTATGTTTCCTATAAAGTTATAGTTAATGTTCCACTTAGTTGCATATTCATCCAACAAACATAAGGCTTTCTTCATAACAATAGCCCCTGCGGATTGCAACAAAGTGTTCAGTGCCGCGTGTTGTGACCGTACATAGACCCTTCGCCCATCCAAGCCAAGAACATAGCCTCTTCCAGATGCCACTCCAACTCGCTCTCGTAGTCTTCCAAGAGATGGCGTATTTCCAAGGAATTTTTCCTTAAGTCGTTTACCATCCTTTGCAGTTCCTCCAACGATACTTCCGATCTTGGCATCTCCTGCACCATAAAGGAAAGCGTATATGAAAGTCTTTGCTTGATCTCTAGTTTCAAGGCCGCTAGCCAACTGATTTGCCGTGTGAATGTCTCCTGTGAGAATTTCATTTGTATAGCCCTCGTCATTCATGTAATGTGCAAGCATCCGTAACTCAAGACCGCTTGCGTCCATACCTACAAGTTTGTAACCTTCTGGTACTGTCCATACGTCCCTGCACTGCTTACCATACGGTGAGTAAACCGCAGGTACTTGACCCATGTTGGGACTTGAATGAGTCATACGTCCTGTCACTGCACCGTTAGCGTTGACATACCCATGTACTCTTCCATCGTCCTTAACAGCCTCTAGCCAACTCTGTACCTGAGCCACACGCTTCTGTATCATAAGATACTCAGCTATCAAAGCGGCCTGTGGTATGCCCTTCACTGTACCTAGCACTGCCTCATCAACGATGGCCTGTCCTGTCTCAGTGAATTGCTTAGGTTTCCACCCATAGTATTGCAAGTGTCTGCCTATCTGCTGTCTTGAGCCTAGATTAAACACAGGGAAATCTATGCGACTAAAGGGTGCTACTGCTGTTTGCCATTGTTCGCCAAGGAACTTAAGTCCAACAACAGAGAGTGTACCGTCCTTCTTAATCTTAGGTGTAATCTCTTTGACAAATGTTGGCAATGGTTTGAAAACCTGATGCACTTCGTCTTCAAGGTCATTCTTCTTCTCCTTTAGTGTAGCCAGTAAATGATAAGCTTTCTCTTGGTCTAAAAGCCATCCCTGTTTAATCTGCTGAGTAACAATGCTTTGTACTTGATGCTCAAGATTAATGCTCTCAGGCTCAAAACCTCTAAGTTCAGAAAGCAATCTCTTGTACACCAACGCATTAACTCTAACGTCCTGTATGCAATACTCCAACATATCATACGAAAAAACACCCCAAACATTATGATCTCCTTTAGGGCAATTAAGTACAGTACCCCAGTTATCTAAGGAATGACCACCCTCTCTTGATGGATTAGCTAGTCGGGACATTACCAGTGTGTCAGTTATTTTACACTTGCTAAAGTCTACCGCCAGTATTTTCTCCAGTACAGGTATGTCATACCCTATAAGGTTGTGACCAATTAGTTCGCACTCGTCCTGAAGTTGTAACCAAGTTATAAATTCAGGTAGTCTGTCTCCTGACCAAGTTAAGGGATCATCGTGTCCTCCTAGCTGTTGCACAACAATACACCACACGGTATCAGGGTCAAGGCCATTGGCTTCAATGTCAAGTACAAACTGTTTCATAATTAAAACTCCGATTCTTCACCCATAGGGCAACTAGTTTCAATCATCCGACCTGTCTCTTTATCATAGTAAAGGTAACAAGCCGCACCAGTGAGTCCAACAAATCTGTTCTTGAGTACACGAACTGTTGTGGTGTTCCGTGTCTCAGGGTCAGCGTGTTGCTGATCTCGTTCAAGTCCAATGACCATATCACTTAGCTGTGCAATAGCCGCTGAACCTCTGAGTTCTCCTAAACTAATCTTACCGCCATCTTCATGCGCCTTTGAGCCGCTAGGTCTACGCAAGTGTGATACTAGGAATAGCCCTACACCTGTCTCCTGAACTAGCTTTCTAAGGTTAGTCATAATGCTGTCGATGGCTTTACGCTCGTCCCCATTGTCCTGATCGCTGACCACAATGCTTAGGTGGTCAAGGATGATCCACTTGCAGTCCAACCCTTTAGCCATATAACGTATGCGCCCAAGTAGGTTGTCCTCATTAGTAGAACCCCAGTGATCAAACATATAGATACGCCCAGAGCCTAACGTCTTATCCCAATAACTCTTCTTCTCTTCCTCAGAGATAGTTTGGTTAAGATGTAGTTGCTTCTCAGCTTCAATGGACATGATGCCTAATGCTGTCTTAGGTATGTCCTCCTCCAACGCTAGGATGCCTATGTTGTCCTCCGTAGCACCTAACAGGTAATGCTCTAACTCACGTACCATTTGAGACTTACCCATACCGCTACCGCTAGTGATCGTGACTAACTCACGCGGACGGAACCCATAGGTGTACTCATTCAGACAAGCCCAAGGATAGGGTATGGACTTAACATCGGATTGCTTAATGATTAAATCCCAAGTCTCATTACCTGCAATGATTCCATCGGGCTGATATGACTTAGCGTTCCACCACTCACGAACAAAGGTAGTGACCTTGTTAGCCTTGAGCATATCCCCTGCGTCCTTCATGGACAATACGACATTCTTTGCCTTGTTAGGGGTGAACAAATCAAGGACTGACTTAGCCGCCAACTGCCCTGCTTTATCTGCGTCAAAACAAATGACTACGTTCTCAAAGGACTCTAACCACTCAAGGTTTTCTTTAATGTCTTTTGATGCTCCATTTGAGCCACTTCTAATGGAGACAACAGGCCATTTTCCGTCAAACATTTCGTGAACTGCAAGTGCGTCTGCCTCGCCCTCTGTGACCGTAATGTATTTACCGCCACCCTTGAAAGCTTGTTGACCGAACAACCCAACATTATTAAATTCTCCTGTAGCATAAAAGTTCTTGTTGTCCACGATGCGTACCTTAGTGCCTAACACTGCACCTGAGTCCTTGTCGTGGTATGGGTAATGGTGTTTACTGACCTTCCCATCAGGGGCAAACTCAACGGTGACTCCGTACTTCTTAGCCACCTCTTGGCTTATTCTCCTGTCAGGGATTGCCGCTACTGTTCCTGTCATTTCCAAATGCCTCGCTTTTCTTTGTGTTGCTTGTTCTATAACCTGACCATTCCCTTTCTCATAGTAGCCACAACCACCTGAAAAACAGGTGGCGTGACCATCGGAGTACCTCGCCAAGTTATCCCTTGAGCCACACTTGGGGCACGGCTCATGTCGGACAAACGAGGATGTCATTTAGAAGTCCTCTCCACCAGTATCTTCAGCTTGCTCTAAGACCTTAATCTTATTGAGATAGACTGAAGTACCGTGTACAGGATGAGGAGTACCCTCTGCGTACAGGACACGAACCTTAGAACCTCTACCAATACGCCCCTTAAAAGACCCTCCTTCTGCATCAAGCACAGGGACACTGTACTTAGTTGAGAACTTCCTTTGCTTTGCGCCTTCATACTCACGCAACTTTACACCTTTTCCTACCAACTCGTCAGCAGTTGACTCATCCAAGGTTAGGACAACTGAGAACTTACCAGTTGACTGACCTTGATACATCTCATGCTCTTCCAAGTTTTCAAACGCCAATAGACCTTCTAATACTGCCATAGTTACTACCTCTTTTTCTCTAGCTTAGTGAATGACCCTTATGTATAACTTAAGAATCGTTTGGTTAATACTATAATTATATATTAAATATTTTCCTTTAATACATAAGTATAGTATAACATGAATTAGGGCATAACCTCAATCATTGAAAGTTATACCCATTATTCATCAAATGAATACTACTATTGTTCCTCCATATCCGCTAGGAATTCAAAGGGATTAACAATATCATCAAGAATCGTATGCATAGGGCTGTCTATATCCCTTGTTGCCTCATTGGATGCTGACAGGCAATCTGAGCATAACTCTGAGTATTCCCCTGTCGCTCTGTCAATCCTTCTCATCTCAAACTCATTCATTATAACGTCACACGCTTTGCATCTACTCATGGCTAAAAGCCCTCTTATGTTGGTCTAAAAACTCTTTGGCTGTCAGGGTATTGTAGTAAGCCCTAACGCTATCCTCTGCGCGTTGGTGCGCCTCCTGTAATGTCATGGCTAACATTTCATAATCAACCATCTCATCAATCAATCGGGTAATGGGTCTAACATCGTTATCATCGCCTCCCTCATACCCGATCAAACGTTCCTTTATCCTACTCATTGTCAATTTCCTCCACCTTATAGACATAGCCAAAGGATATGACCAGTAGCGGTAGTAGTATTATTGTACCACTAAAGGGCATTGCCTGTAAACTTAAAGGGTCGTTATC
>VMHT01013421.1_pt1 | contig 15482 bp, 6 predicted proteins | sample 4693611 | NCBI WGS metagenome assembly VMHT01 (sample SAMN12280063, study PRJNA550983) | marine metagenome | isolation source: seawater sampled from same location over 5 years 0.02-0.2 micron viral filtrate | place: USA: collected off the coast of southern California halfway between the port... ... | reverse complement strand
GGCTCTAGTGCAAGCCCTCTGCTGACCGTCCAAGCCCCCGAAGACCTGAGTTCGATTCCCGACAATTATCAAATCATTATTGAAGCATATGCATACGCCACAAGCGGTGCAGACAGTGGCTCACAAGTTCGTTTGGTATCTCTCGCAGTTGACGTGGAAAAGGTGAATCAATTTGGTCCTCCTCAAATTGATGTTTATGACGATGTAGAACAACAAAAACAGATCTTTGATTCAAGCCGTATAGACCTGTACAACGAAAACCTGTCGCATTACATTGACTACGACAAAGTTGGTGAGTTCTTCTTAAGCATCGGAAACGTAGGATTTGATGATGATAGTTATCGCATTCGGATCCAAGAAATTCCCGTTGCTTGGAGTCTCAAGTTCATCATCAACGGAACTGGTACAGAACTTACTGAGCAAGGAATTGATTCGCTGACACCAGTAGTCTATCAGGGTGAAAAATTGGTTCTGAGGGTCGAAGTGTATCCTCCGTTCGAGCGTGACGCAGTAGACATTGGACTCATCCGCCTCAGCGTTACTTCCGACAACAGCGTCGATGAAGTCTTCACTACTCCAGTATCATGGACTGTGCATCGAACCTTTGGAATTGTTGGGGAAGTTATCTCAGATTCAGACGGTGGCAGCCTAGGTCAAATTGGACCTGTTTCACCCGGCTCAACTGTGAAATACAATGTCCGAATAACAGATTCTTCTGACGATGCTGGAACTACAAACTGGGTCATCAAGAATCCAGCAGCACTCCAACGAAACATCGACAACGATCCAGGGTATGCTACATGGATGTATGAAATCACAGACATTGAAGGAAACATTGCACTCGTCGCTCCTCTAACTGGAGGTCAGTACTTTGACATCGAAGTCGAAATAACAATCCGACAGCAGGTTGAAGCAGGTATCCACGTTGTTTACCTCCAAGTTGCAGAAGAATCCAATGGTGAGGATGATCCTCGATACTTCGACCTTCCGTTAACAATCGAAGTCGATGAAGAAGTGATTCCAGGAAACCTCATTGTTGAACAAAAGTCACAAACCACTCGAGTAGGTGCAGGTCAAACAGTTGAAATCGAGTATCGCATTGACAATTTGAACAACGTCGAAGTTGACGTTATTATTTCCGTCAAATCTCCGGATGGCTGGGATGCTACGCTTGATGATGGCGAGATTATCCCATTCACTCTTGATGCATTTTCATCGGATGACTTTACTATGCAAATTACTGCCCCTGACAAGGTCAAGAACGGAGAGCTTGTCGAGTTCGAGTTGACGGTTACTCCAACGAGTTACCAAGAGTGTACGGACAATCTGTGCTACATTCAAAAGCCATCATTCACCTTCAAGACTGAAAGTTCAGGGCTCATCAATTCAATTATGAGTGAACTCGAGGACCCAGAGCCAACAACAGTAGTTCTCCTCATTTCTGTTCTAGTTTTGGCAGGGTTTGGTTTGTACCGAAGAGGTCAGAATAAAATGAAGGCCGATATGTTTGCGGCAATGGTTGAACCAACCCCTATTCAGCCTGAATCTGAAGAGGATTTCGATTTCGATGATCTTGAAGAAGAAGAGGATATTTCTGATCAAATGGACGACATTGAATTGGAACTCATTGACCTTGAATCAATCGAAGATGAATCGTAGTTTGTATGAACAACGTACCATTTCCCTTATGTGCTATTGTGACCACCATAACCCATGATTGATGCGGGAACGCTGAAGATTGGTCCTTCTGGCGCAATGAAACTTGACCGTTCACAACGCCGAACTACAGCGCAGTCTGTCTTTTTGGTTGCTTTGATGGTCCTTTCAACATTGACCGCTGTTGATTTCGTAACCGAAGAGGTTAGCGCCGCATCAGATTTGGACGGTGACGGACTCACCTACGGTCTCGAATACCTGATTAATACGGCCGCAACAGATTGGGATTCTGACAATGATGGTCTTCCAGATGGGTGGGAATGGAAGTATGGTCTTGACCCACTTTCCGCAAATGGAGGAGACGGAGCAGTTGGTGATCCTGACGGCGATGGCATGTCAAACCTTCAGGAGTACTCCTATCTGCAACCTTCAAACTGGGATAACCCTGCCACAACCGGTGTTCTCGACAACGGTGTATGGTGGAATGGGACGATTCCGGTTAACGATTGGAACGAAGAAGATTCCATGCAATTCAACCAACCAAAGTGTGGCGACACTGGTAGCGATGGACAAGGCAACACGATATTGTGCGATGAAGATCCTGTTGGAAACGTCTGTGCGAACGGATTCGATGATGACAAGGATGGTCAAGTCGATGGTTCCGATTCGGATAATGATGGTGATGCAGACTGTTCTTCCGATGATGATGATGGCGACGGGATTGCCGACGAGGACCCGAACGGCTGGGATACGGATGGCGATGGAATGCCTGATGGATGGGAGGCTGCAAACGGTTTGAATGCTACCAGTCCCTCAAATGCAGACGGTGCAAATGGAGATCCTGACGGTGACGGTCTAGTCAATCTCATGGAATATGTTAATCCTTCTTGGACAACCAACTGTGGCGGTGTCCCTTGTTTCCGACAAGGTCCCGATGGCGTCCCAACAGAAACCGTTTCACCTTGTGATCCAGTCCAAGGAATTGGTCCAGGTGCATGTGCTTCACTCACTGCCGAAGTTGATGGAATCACATCAACAAATCCACAAGACAGCGATACAGATAACGACGGACTTAACGACTCGTATGAAGCCCTTACTTTGCTGACGGACCCAACCAGTTCCGATACCGATAACGACGGAATTTCAGATGGAATTGAGATCAACGGTGCATACGGGAACCCAGCACAGGCTTCAGATCCCCGCGACAACAATACTGATGACGATGCGTTTGACGACGGAGAGGAAGATGCAAACGGCAATGGTATCCTAGACCCCGGTGAAACCGATCCTACACGAAGAGAAGATTCAGGTGATGAAGACAATGATGGTATTCAGAACTGGGAAGAGAACCTTTCCTGTACGGAATGGAATGTAGCAGATACAGACTTCGGGGGTATCAATGATGGTGATGAGCGGAACGTGAGTCACGGAACTGACCCTTGCGATTCTCTCATCAACTTTGCAACGACCTTTTCCTCCTTTAGCGCTGCTAATCAATTGTTCCTCGCTGATGCAAGTGGATTTAATCCGAACGGTGGCGTGGGCTACTACAACAACTCTGGGACCTACACCACGTTCAGTTATCTCTCTGCTTCGCTAACGAGCAATGCCCTCTTGGGCGTCTCACCAGCACCGAGTGGTACGCCAACCATTGAGAGCCGAAACGGGTCATTCTGCCACACATCAGCCAATCAAGACGGAACCATTGGAACCACACGAACCTACTGCGACGATGATTACACTGACAGCGATGGAGACGGTCTTGCAAACTGGGAGGAATTGCTAGGAACCTATGGATGGTTCTCTAATCCTACTCTAGCAGATACAGACGGTGACGGTGTGAACGACTACGATGAGGTATTCGACAACACGGACCCAACTGAGCCTTGTTTTAACTCACTTGATCCCGATGGTGATGGAATCAATTCTTACTTTGAAAATACAACGGGATGTAATCTTGCGTTCATAGGTATAAACAACGGTTCTACTGACATTTGGGTCACAGACTACCAATCGGTGGATACAGACAGTGGAGGTGTTGATGATCGTACAGAATATTTCGACAACACCAATCCAGAGAACGATCCCTCTGATGACCTCTTGCCGGATGATTTCGATAATGATGGAATCCCGGATGCTGTTGAGAATCTAACCGGTTCTGATTGGCGAAACCCGGATACTGACGGTGGCGGAATGCTTGATGGTGCAGAATGTCCTCAACAGTTCTGGTTCTTCAACTGCGTAGGCGCACCTTTCAATCTCTTCGACCCAACTGACGATTTACCACAAAACGACGTCATCTTCTGGGCCAACAACACGACAGGTGTTGTCGATTTGGACCTCGAGAAGTATTGGCGAAAGTACACCAACGATATCCCAACTGGAAACTCATACACTCACGATAATTCAGTTCATCCACTCTCAGAAGTTGTGCCACCGTTTACCAACCTCACCCACATGGCGAGCACCAGCTTTGCTAACGATACCATCACCTGGCAAATTAGTTACAATTTCCCGGTTGGTGAAGGTGCCCTCGCGCTTCCCGCCTCGACGACGAATGTCTCGTTCTGGGCAGATTCCGCTGTGATTCTGTCTCGTACAAACGATACTCATCGCTATGAAGTGGAAGGCGGTTTCGTCGAGGAAATTATTGTCCAACAACCAGAATACTACTTTGATTGGAGTACACTTGCAAGTTCGAGTGTCGCAGGACAGGGCTTCCCATACGAGACTTCGTTGCCTAGTTACTACACTGATTTCAATGATTCACGTTCTGTCGTTTTCAACATTACAAACGCAGTGATTAACGACGCTTCGGCAGTAAATGCATACGACACGGCTCTAGCACTACAGACCTTCTTGAAGGATGGAAATGCTTCAACGGAATTCAAACTGAACTTCGATGGATCTGATCTTGTCGACGGTGAAGATTTAGCTCAGTTCATGCTTGAAATTGCAAACGAAGGTACCTGTGCTGAATTTGCAACAACCTACGTCACAATGGCTCGTCTTGCTGGACTTCCTGCTCGATTAGTAAGCGGGTTCAAGGGCGGAGACTGGACAGGAAATGGATATGCCGTTGGCGCTCAACACCTGAGGACTTGGGCAGAAGTACGCCTTCAGCAATCCTCGTCGGCTGGTGGACTGGACTTTGGGTGGATTCCTTTTGACCCGTGTCCTGATGCGGCTGAACTCGATGTCCAGAATGTACTTTATTCTCCGACCAATTTTGACCGTGACGGTAGCGATGGAAACATCACGATCAGCGGCAATCTTTTGTTCCTTGAAAACCAAACCGCAATCGAACAACACATCGTTCGGGCCTATCTGGTGCCACTCGTCCCTGCATTCAACGGTGTTTCAGGCCTTAACTCACCCGATCGTCTCCTTGAAGTTAACATCACTGATTCCAACGGATTCTTCACGATTGAAGGCGCACCTGTTGAAATGATTGAACCCGGATTCGGTGCCATTATGCTCGAAGTTGAGCAGAAAGGTTACGTTTCAGGGCAAACGATTCTCACTGCAAACTCTTCTGTTTCTGGTCCGGTAAATTCGTGGTGGATGAATGTCACAGATGATGCGACTCTCAACCATACATCTCCTGGTGCAATCGATGCTCCGATCGTTGGAGCTGGTGCAACAACCATCATTGAAGGGTTCATTGGATACGAACAACAACCCTTCTTTGACGCCTCCTTAGTAGAGAATTCAACCGTTTGGCTCTCCTTTACTTCATCGGCCGACGGAGCCCAGAATCTTTCTACTCAAGTAAGTCCATCCGGGACTTGGTCGTTTGAACTTACCTTGGACGAACTTGAAACAAAGACCAACGTTAGTGCAACTTTAGGATACGAAGGTTGGTTGCAATCCGCAGATGGAATTACAGGGCCTACGTATCACCTTCGACCTGTCCAGAAGTCCTTCACACTGGACATTCGAGATGCACCGAATCTCACAGCAACACTCGAAGGTCCAGGTCTCAATTCGAGTCTACTGCTCCTCGACGATGACATTTGGGTCAATGGAACAGCGTTGACAATAGGTGCCTCTCCGGTGGCAATGTCAGGTAACCTCTCCTTCTCGATGAGAGAGAACAACAGTGGAGGTGAATGGACTGAAATTTTCAATCAATCGATCAACGGTTCATTCAGCATTCAACACTTCCTCAACTCTTCAGATGTGAAGGTTGCAGCAGGAATCTTAGAGGTACGATTACGATTCTATCCAGATCTCTATCAATCAACTGACGATGCGAATCTATCAACAGGCGACCCATTCTCGCTAGTTGGAATCTTGAACTTTGAAGTCATTGCAACACCTCAACTCCGTGGAGAACCAACCAACGTCTTGGTTCAGATTTCTGACCACATGGGTGTTGAAGTCGGTCTTGCAGTTCCCGGTGACTATTCATTCAGTTTCAACGGAGCATGGGTGAACACTACTTCTGACCCTGATTCGTCCCTCATTACCCTTTCATGGCCTCTCGATTCGGCACTGAAACCATCCGACTACGTCTTCGACATTCAATACAATGGGTCCACATTGTACCAAGAAGGGAACGCCTCCGGTCTCATCCGAGTTCAAGCAGAAATCGGTTGGAACTTGAGCGTTCTCCAAGACTGGACTCACCTCGGAAATACGACATACGTTGTGGGGGATCTCTTTGATGCCCAGTTTACAAACGAACGAGTCCTCGGAAACGATACCATCATCTCAATGACAATGCTTGATGGCGATGGATTCCCAATCGATCTCGCCAATGGAATGGTTGACAATGCAACAGGCGCCTTCAATCTTACAGTTGTGATGCCAACAACTCTCCCTTCAAATGGTTATCAGGTCAATGTCAATTTCGACTTCGAAGCTATGGCCCCACCGGGTGGTTCGTATTACCGAGTAGTGGATACTGCCACTCCACCGAACCCACCTGTGCTTCCAAGTTTGACCATCGGAATAGAATCCGAATTCCTTGTTGAGGAAGAACAAAGTGCGATTGAATTTGTTTCAGGAGATCAGGTTCTGTTCAATACCAGCGTATTCGATATTGCTGACAAATCAAACATATCTGGAGCGACAGTGGAATACATCTGGGATTTCGGCAACACAAACCAGAGCCTTGGTACTGCAGTTACAGATGCTGAAGGTAATGCATCGTTCACATGGGCAACTTCGACCCTTGCTCCTGGAGATTACGTGCTTCAGATGCTTGTTGCAGATGACCTCACTGATCCTCTGGCAATTGGTAACAGTCGCCGAACAGGAAACAGTACCTTTGTCGATGTCACTGTACAAGTTCCGACCGATATACGACTCGATGTCTTACCTTCAACCATAACAGCAGGTGTTGCTTTCAACATGCAAGGTCAAGTCCTTGACGATGATGATCCGACACGAGCTCTCATCTCCGGCGTACGATTGGACGTTTACTGGCAATCCAACCCAGATGAAGTGCTTCGAAGTGGTGTTCCTACGCTATCGAATGGAAGTTTCAACCTTACCGTTCCAACGGATACGGCCAACAATGGTACCGTTCGTGGGCCTCGCACCCTTGTCGTTGAAGTTGTTGAAGACTCATCGCCATACTATCTTCCATCGGAAATCTCATCCGCAATTTTCGTATTTGGGGTGACCCAACTCGAAGGATTGCAACCAGGAAACCCAGTCCTCATCAATCGTGGTGAGACTGTAAATCTCAGCGCAACATTGGTCGAGTCGAGTTTCAATTTCAGGCCATTAAATAACCTAAGCGTGACAACGAAGTTCCATGAAACCTGGTTGCCTGATGTGATTACGGATGGATCAGGAATTGCAAACACATCGTTTACGATACCGTACAGTCATCCTCTCGGTTTGATTGTTGTCAGTTACTACTACAACGGAAGTTCAGACCTTCTTCCAACACAGGCAAATCTGAGTAGTGTGACCGTTCGATCATTAACGTTCATGGTCGTTGATTCAATCACTGACAACCCTGTAGCAGGTTCGAGTTTCAACGTGTCTGGACGTGTAACCTCCGACAACGGAAGTGGATTGGAAAATCGAGATGGTTCTCGATTACTTTCCAACATTCTATTCACCATCGATGATGCACCAATTGGCTTTGCAGTGAGCAACGGTTCAGTCCAAGATGGTGGATGGTGGAATGCTTCCATAACATTAACACCCGGATTTGAAGCAGGGACGCACGTCCTAGAAGCCTCAATTGTACCAACAGTAAACTTCTACATAGGTTCCCGAAACAACTCGACGTTCGATAGCCGTGGATTCTCTTTGATCACATTCCTTCAGCCATCTCTAGACGCACTGGGACAACCTTCTCTTAACGATCGAACTGAGCGTGGTAATTTGGTTGATGTTCGAATTCTCTTAGAGGACAATACGGGGTCTCCGATTGATGGGCAACAAGTTACACTTTCCTTGCCAGCCACGGAAACCACCGATGAGGTGTCCGTGACAGTAACAACTTTCGCAAACGGTACTGCTGTCGGAAGTCTTCTTGTGCCGTTCAATGCATCCGTCGGGTTCAGTGATGTTTCCGCATCCTACAATGGCATCTCTGGAACAACAGGTATTGTTGGGTACAATGCATCAACACAGTTTGTTACACTCGCTCAAACCAACATCACAATTTTGGAACATACAGAATCTCTCGTCGCAGGAGAAATTCTCAATGTCAATGGTACGTTGCTTGATGACCTCGATATGCCTCTAATGGTTGATGGTGCTGCTTCTGTGGCCATTGTTCGACTCCTTGTTGACGGTGTCCCTGTTGCAAGCGTCGAAAGCGATGCAATCACTGGAGCTTACTCGTTCTCCTATCTTGTACCTGAATCGACAACCTCTGGCCCGCACATGGTTGAAGTCCGATTTACAGGTGGTCGCGATTGGGTTGATCCAGTAGGCATCGGTGATTCTGTTGACCCTGAATTCTATCTGCCAAGCAGTGCAACAGTCGACTTCAATGTGAGTGTTCCAACCCAGATTCTACTGATTACACCAACAGGTGAAGTCAACAGAGAAGAGACCATGACAGTCCAGGGTCGATTGTTGGATGTTGTCGACAATCCGTTGCAGTCACAAAGTGTTGATATCTACCTTGGTGGTGTTTGGATGACGAACGTTTCGACAGATGAAACCGGACTTTTCACTGCCGTAATCCCTGTCCCAGCAGATGCAACTCTTGGTCCGGTGGCTTTGGAAACAAGATTCAATGGAACTGTTTTCTACCTTTCAAGCGAAGCGAGCGGAACATGGAGCGTCTTTAGTCAGATTTTGGTCACAGTATCCGTCCCATCTCCACTCGCAGTAACCGATACAACAACGATTACTGGTAGCGTACTTGACAATCAACTCCAACCGATTGAAGGACATGTGGTTGAACTCAAGGTCGATGGATTCGTACTAGGGCAAGTGACTACTGCACCGGATGGAACGTTCACTTACGATTGGACTGTCCAAGATTTCTTCAACTTTGGAGATAACCTCCTCGAAGCAAACGTCATTGCACAAGGGTACTATAGGGAAGGTTCAGCAAACCAGAGCTTCTTCTTAGCTCATCGATCCGCAATGACGCTTGAGTTTGATGATGGTACCGATGCAACACGTGGTGATTTCTGGTCCTTCTCCGGTCGACTCTACGACATTGATACCGTTGATCAAGATGGTATTGGTAACGAGAATGTATTGGTCTATCTTGATGGTGAATTCATTACGAGCCTCACCACTGCATCCGATGGTACATTCACTGGCCAAGTTTACGCAAGCATGGATTTGGAGCGAGGAAACGGTCACATCATTCAGGTTGTCTTTGAAGGGACACAAGAGCATTTGAGTACTCTTTCCAACGGTACAGTAACGGTTTGGTCTGACATTGTAATCACAATCGATTCGACCTCGTCCTCACAATCCGTACGTTCCGATCCTGCAAATCCAATCCGACTAACAGGCAGTGTTGCTGAAGTTGGTGGAATTGGCGAAGTGTTTGAGGGGCTTGTTGTCTATGTTGGTAATGGGTCGAACTGTGTCAACAACTTTGAAGGGGCTGTATGTTTCAACGGTGTTCAAGTTGAGTGGAATGTTGGTAATTACTCGATTGTAACAACGACACCTCTCACGATGGCACCTGGTGCACAGTTCATCAGTTTGGATGTACCTCGTGATTCAGGACTCTACATCAACGGTGCTTCACAAGCGCACTCAATCTACATCAAGGTCAATGCAGAAATCGAAATCTTTGTTGATAAGATCGAAGAAAATATCGATGAAAACGTGGATGGAAGAGTCACCATTGTGGCTGAAGATACTTCAGCAGGTCTCGCCGGAATTGCCGTTGAGTTCTATCTCTATTCCGGAAACGGTTCTCAACTCAAGGCAATGACTTCACTTACCGATGGTGATGGAATTGCAACCTTCGAGTTCAACCATGATCCTCCATACGGCGTAACATCTGAGTTTGGTCGAGTGTCTCTCGATATCGTGATCACCGATCCTCGTCTTTCTGACGAAACCATTGCAGAGTATGCAAGTGTTCGACAAGCAGGGTTCGCACCAGCGTATGAATTTGAAGCAGAGGCTTCCGAAGTAAGTCCATGGACCTATGTCGTCTTGGTGTTCCTCGCTGCTGCAATAGCTCTTGGTTCTGTTATGTACCGTCGTCGTCAACAAAACGATTTGATGAATGAAATGTCGGAAGTGTTCGAATACACTGCAGAACTTCTTGCAGCGGGTGATTCAATCCGTGAATCAATCTTCAACTGTTATCAGAACCTCTGTTCGACATTGCAGACCCGTGGTCTGCTTCGACGAGATTTCGAAACGGTCCGTGAATTCGAGGTGGCCATCCGTCAAGCAACGCCAGGTATCAGTGATGATGCCCTTGAATCCTTAGACAATATGTTTGAGATGGCTCGATACAGTCGAGAAGAGCTTGGTCCTTCCCATCAACAATCTGCACAAGGTGCATTGGATAAGATGATCACAGAAATCAGTTACAAGAAATACTGAGGATTTACCAACGAAGTCGAAGTTGACCGTTGACGAAGTGAGCTTTCACATCGAGGTTCTCTCCAGCGAGAGGTAGCACTCGTTCAAGCGAGTCATGCCCATCCTCTTGGATTGTAATTTTGATACTGGTCTCCGCATCTGAATTCATGATGTCGATTTCAACATCATCTGCTGATACGCCTCGAAGTGGAATTGTCAGTCCGTCAGGATCACGCATTCCGTGCAACTCTTCAAGAATCCAGTCCAAACGTTGGGAAGGATTCACATCAGCAAGATGGGTTTCAGGAAGCATTCCTGCTTGGACCAAAACATGGGTGTGCATGCTCTGAACTTCGTGCAAATGGTGAGCCGATTGTTTGAATTCATCATGCAACATTTGTGGTGTAGATGACAGATCATGCTCCTTTTCATCGTCACTTTCATCTCGTGTTAGTGCCAAACGCTTCCATTCGCTCATGGTTTCTCCTCCTGCTTGATTATGATGAACCTTCGGATTGACGATGAACTCTTGAGAAGAATCGTCGAGCGAAGGATTTTGTTGTTTCAGGTTCGGTTGTCGTGTTCATTCGAATGTCCTTTGGATAGCATTCTATGTACGTTCGATCAGTATTTCGTTTATCCAGAAGAAGTACCAATGCTCGGTCTGCAATGCTTCGAATCGGCCGTCCCATCGCCTGGAGAATAGAATTGATTGCAGGTTGTGTTGAAGCATAGCGCCAAGCATTTGCTCGGCCAAATCGTTCCTCAATGTAGGTTCTTAGTGCCTTTTGGTGGATCGAAGGAGGCGGATTTGGAATCCCAATGCATGCGACAGCATCCAACAATCCGTTGTGATAATCGATGCCCTCTGATAATCGTCCACCAAACACTCCGGCAAGCAGGATACGGCGGCCAGCCTGTTTTGCATCTTCCAGAACATCGAGGAGTTGGTCAACATCTTGTTTCGACCATGTCCTGTCTTCCATTCGAACGACAACGCCTTGGAACCGCCCCTCTCCAATGTACTCATTGAGCATTGAATATGATGGTGTAAACACAGCAACGTGTCCAGGTGAAGAATCACAGAGAGCTTGAATATGAGCGCGAATGCGTTGTGTGTTTTCGTAAGTTCGATCCTGATATCGGGTCGTTACGTCCTTAGCAACAATAATTGGTCGACGTTGGCTTGCAAAGGGAGAATTGTATTGCCGACTGGTCGTTTTTTGCTGACCAATACCCAACAGGTCAGCATACATTTTCGGTGGATAAAGGGTTCCAGACATGAGAATACTTCCAGCACATTTTTTCAGAACTGGGCCTGATACCAAACCGGGATCGAGGAGGTGTGAGGTAATACGGCCCTCCTTGCCCTTTGCATCATGGACGTAAACGAGAGCAGTGCCTTGCCCAAACCTGAGCATATCTTCCAATAAATGTCCAATGCGGTGGGCATCAATGTCGATATTGGGGTTTTCTTCATCAGCATCAACTTTGATTTCAACATCAAGAAGAACATCTCGAAGAATCTTCAATCGGTCCAAGCCACTTCCAGGTGATTCAACGACCTTTGCTTGTTCGGGTTGTAAGACCTGTTGCCCAGTTTTTCCTTCAACCTCGTCACATGCGGCAAGGAAGATATTCTGTAATCGTACCATTTCAACACGGCGTTCCTCGAATTCTGCGGGCTCACTAAGCAAATCCCGGAAGAGATCACTCATTCGCCCTCTACATGCTTTCATCACTTGGAGTGCCCAAGTTGCTAAGGAGGATTTGACAACGAGGCCATCCGTTGCAATCGATGCAGCTGCCTCAGCAATCGTTTCTGTATATTCTTCTAAATCGATGGTTGCATTTCGCACGACAGTGGGTGTGAATCGACGCTCCATCCCCATACGTATTCGATCGGGTAGATTGTGCGCCTCATCAATGATGACAATCAAATCAGACAAATCGACCTCCATGGCATTCAGCGAAGCCTCCCTGACAGCATCGACGAAGAGGTGGTTGTAATCGCCGACAAAGACATCCGCAGAGGAGACCGCTTCACGAGCCGCCTTCCAAGGGCAGGTCAACGTAGGTACGCCATGCTCTGAATGGGTACTTGCCATTTGGACAAGTTCGTCGACGTGTAGTGGGTCTGACAGAATTCTTTGCTTCAGGCCAGGTGCCTGAGTGTAGTAGGGTTTGCAGGTTCGTTGGGAACGTGCCTGATTACAGAGGAGCGAGAATAATGCAGGTGTTTCTTTTGCAAAAGGTTGGACGCACATACTTGATTGACCAACCATGTCGACCAAACGAACCTTCTCTTGAGGAGACCCTCTTGCATTTATGCGACGAACTGTGTCGACCACAATTTTGTGTTGGCTCTGCCGAGAAGTGAGGAAGAAAATGGTTCGAGGTCCGTTGGCTGAGCGTGCTGCATCAATGGCGGCGGCTAATGCGGCTGCAGTTTTTCCGATACCTGTTGGGGCCGCTGCAAGGTGATGGCCTCCTGAATGAAGGGCTTTGAGGCAATCTTGGATCATTTCTAGCTGTCCAGGACGAGCCTTATCGTGGGCGAGATAGCGAATCTCTCCCGTAAAAGTAGAGTGTCCCTCGCCTGACATAATGGGAGAATAATGACGACGCTTCTAAAGGATTCGTGTCGAAAGCATTCGCCGTTTGAAATCAAGTGTGCCGTGGAGTGGGGGCCGCGGCACGTGTGGGGTTTCCACCGTCAAGAGACTGGTGTGGAATCAGAGTCCCCCTGTCCGTCATCCAGGGGGCTGTGGGGGTTGTGGTGTTGGGGTCCACGTTGGTCGCATCGTGCACGACGGGCACGCATCCGCAAGGTAGCTAATCCATGCAAGTCCGACCGATCTTGCATAGCACTGAAGGAGGCCTTCGGAAGAGTGTTCTCTTCGTCACGCCAATTCATCCCATCCCCTCTCATGCTCTCACCAATTTTCATTCGTGGTATTCCTTGCTTGGTTGTGTCGCAGCAAATGATTTTGCTACGGCATCATTGAGTTTGTCTTGTAGGTCGAGACTCTCGACCTTCTTATCGATGTAAAGTTGCAAGCCTTCCGAGGCTGCTTGTTCATGAGTAACCCCGAACAACTCGTATAGGGAGGCGAGTTGAAGTTCCATTTGGCGACCAAGAGGAATTCGAACACTCTTCATTCCAGGGAGTTTTGCTTGGCCGTGGAGGAGTTGTTGTATTGCAAGGCGTATGACATCGGATCGGTTGTTCAGACCGTCTTGTCCTACGAGCATGTCCAATGATTGCATGGTATCTGCATCGAGACGAATCGATGTCAACGTGCTTGGGTTGCTCATTTCTTGCCCTCCTAAACATATGTAGCACCATCCAGCATATAAAGTAATACGTTTGTCATACGATATGTAATACACTGTATTTTCGAACGGTTAAGTCTAAACCCTGTTACGCAGTGCATCGTTTATGCTCGAAGACAACCCTGCAAACCGCCTTTACTTACAATTGGTTGAAACCGCTCTCGAAGATTCAATTGTTACGGACGATGAAGCGGCCATACTTCGAATTCTAGCGGCTACATTGGGCGTGAAACCCAGTGATACTGCGTTCTGTATCTCCATTGCTCGAGGCGAAGAGCTGAACCCCTTTGACGAAGACCAGGATGTCGAATTGGTCATGGGTACGGTATCCACCTATCAATCTGCATTGATTGCAGCATTGGATGATGAAGTCATCACTGAGGACGAATGGGCTCTGCTTGATCACCTTCGCCGTCTGTTGTCAATTCAACCCGATCAACATGCAATGATTGAGGAAGCAATTCATGCTATGGCTGATGTTGATGAACAAGGACAGAGAAGAATTGAGCGCCTTGAACGATTCATGACCGTATGTCCGCTGTGACCCTTTGAAACCCTCTAAAGGCTACCCAATCAATGACAACCATTAGAAACAGTTTGAGGGTCGAGAGACTCAAGGTGGAAACCCCTTATGCAAATTGTCAAAGAAATCTATGATGCAGTTGTCGCCCGAGATCCCGAACAACCTGAATTCCACCAAGCAGTATGGGAAGTTCTTGAAAGCCTAGGTCCTGCCTTGGAACGTCATCCAGAGTACATCGACATCGTCAAGAGAGTTGTTGAACCTGAGCGTCTCATTCATTTCCGAGTTCCTTGGGTCGATGATAACGGTAAGGAACACGTCAACCGTGGTTTCCGAATTCAATTCAATGGTGCTATCGGACCTTACAAGGGAGGACTTCGGTTCCACCCATCAGTCAATGCCTCTATCCTCAAGTTCCTTGCCTTTGAGCAAATTTTCAAGAACAGCCTAACCGGTCTTCCAATGGGCGGTGGAAAGGGTGGTTCTGACTTCAATCCGAAAGGCAAGAGCGATGCTGAAGTTATGCGCTTCTGCCAATCCTTCATGATGGAACTATGGCGCCACATCGGACAAGACTGTGACGTACCTGCTGGTGATATCGGAGTAGGTGGACGTGAAATCGGCTACATGTACGGTATGTACCGCAAGCTGCGCAATGAATTCCAAGCCGGTGTCCTCACTGGTAAGGGTCGTTCCTACGGTGGCTCTCTCATCCGTCCTGAAGCAACTGGATACGGGCTGGTCTACTTCGCACGTGAGATGCTTGCAGCGCAAGGCAAGTCCTTCGAAGGGGCAAGTGTTTCAATTTCTGGCTCGGGTAACGTTGCTCAATTCGCTTGTGAGAAGGTCCTCGACCTTGGTGGAAAGCCGGTCACTATGTCTGATTCGAGCGGATTCATTCATGACCCATCAGGGATTGACCGAGAGAAGTTGGCTTGGATCATGGATCTCAAAAACAACCGTCGTGGACGAATTTCCGAAT
>VMHT01060523.1_pt1 | contig 15484 bp, 14 predicted proteins | sample 4693611 | NCBI WGS metagenome assembly VMHT01 (sample SAMN12280063, study PRJNA550983) | marine metagenome | isolation source: seawater sampled from same location over 5 years 0.02-0.2 micron viral filtrate | place: USA: collected off the coast of southern California halfway between the port... ... | reverse complement strand
ACGCCAGCACCGGCAATAAAAATAGAGCCTTCCATTGCATAAGTAGTTTTACCTTTAATTCTATAAGCAATAGTAGTTAATAACCTGTTTTTGGAATAAATAATTTTATTACCTGTGTTTAGAAGCACAAAAGCTCCAGTTCCATAAGTACTTTTTAAAGATCCAGGTTCAAAACAACATTGTCCAATAGTTGCTGATTGTTGATCACCAACAACTCCTGAGATTGAGATGGATTTTCCTGTTATAGAGGAGTCAGTGGATCCATAGTCATCTGCGCAATCTTTAACTTCTGGAAGAATATGTTTTTTAATCTTAAGTAAATTTAATATTTTATCATCCCATTTGTTTGAAGAAATATTGTAAATCATTGTTCGGCTAGCATTAGTGGCATCTGTTGCATGAACTTTACCTTTGGTTAATCTCCAAATTAAAAAGCTATCAATTGTTCCAAATAATAACTGTTTTTTGTTCATCAAAGTTTTTGCTTTGGGAATATTATCTAAGATCCATTTTATTTTCATTCCAGAAAAATATGAGTCGATTAAAAGACCTGTTCTATTAAAAATTAGAGTTTCTTTATTTTGTTTTCTCAATTTTTCACAGTAAGCTTCTTGCCTTCTGTCCTGCCAAACAATTGCGTTGTAAACTGGCTTACCTGTTTTTTTATCCCAGAGAACAGTGGTTTCTCTTTGATTCGTTATACCAATTGTTAAAATTTTTCCTTTAATATGTTTGGCTTTAAGAATTACATTATTTAAAACTTTTTTTGTTGTGCTCCATATTTCTTCTGGATTGTGCTCGACCCATCCACTATTAGGAAAATATTGAGTAAATTCTTTTTGTGAAGAAAAAACTGGTTTACCTTTCAAATCGAAAAGTATAGCCCTGCTTGATGTTGTGCCTTGGTCAATTGAAATTATAAATTTTTTCATCTGAATGACTCCCAATCTAGTTCTAACTTTTCATCATCAACAATAGCATTAATCATTCCAAGCATTAAAGGTAGTTTTTTTTGATCAAAATCTTCATTAACTTTTTTTGCTATTTCTTTTGCAAGATCTGCACCTTCGACTGTAATTTTTTCCATTTTTGTTTTTTTTGCCTCTGAAAAGGTCATGCCCTCACCAATATAAGATCCCATTTTTGCATTTCTTCCTCCACCAGAACTGACGTATAAGTCACCAAGTCCTGCTAGGCCTTTTACAGTTTCTTTTTTACCTTTTAAATGTTCAACGAAAATTTCCATTTCATATATAGATTGTTTAATCAAAGCAGAGGCGGTATTTAAATAATTTTTTTCCCTAACTTCATTAGAAATATTTTGGCTACACAATCCTTTTGCAGCACCAACGGCCATTGAAAAAATATTTTTAATAGCTGCTGAGACTTCTACTCCATTTAAATCATTGGAATACGAAGTATGATAATAATCTGTGTTTAATGTATCAGCTATTTTTTTTGCTGTTTGAAGATTTTTATTAGCTATGACCACACTACTGTGAACTCTATTGGCCAATCCTGTCGCAAGGCAAGGCCCTCCTACAGCAGAAATGTCAATGTTGGATATTTTTCTCTCAGTTAATAGTCTTATGAGTTTATCTACTAATAATTCATATTTATTGTTATAAATACTTAAACCCTTAGTAAGTAATAAAAGCTTTGGTATTTTATTTTGTTTATATAATCTACTTAATTGATCAGAAACCCACTCTATACCTTTTGAGCTAATACCAATGACAATTAAATCAACGTTAGATTTGAATATTTCATTAAATTTATCAAATTTAAAAATTTTTACTTCTTGAGGAATTCTCGTACTTAAACCCGGATGTAAATTATCATTTTTTTTTAAATTATCTATAAATTCATTTTCTAGGTGAGTGCCAACTATATTTATGTCGTGATTATTATCTAAACAAGGCAAAGCAAAAGCTGACCCCATAGCACCTGCTCCTATAATTACAATTTTTGACATTTTTTAATCTTTAAACAATACTTTTTTGAATATTAAGAATATAGATATTAACTCAATTTTTCCTATAATCATAAAAATTATTAAACTTATTTTTGAAGATGTTAACAAATTAGCAAAATTTAAATTTTCCATATTAAATAATTCAGAATTAACTGTGTTAGTCAAAGTTAAGATAGATAGTTTGAATGATTTTTCAAAACCAATATTATCTAATACTAAGAGGCTTGATAGGATAAATAGACTTAAAAAAAATGAGATAAAGATAAGAAACGATATTTTTATATTATCTTCAGTAATTTTTTTATCTGAGTTAAAAATTGTCTTATTTATTATACTATTAGGGCTAATCAATTTTATAATCTCAGAAGAAGCTATTTTTATAAGAATATAAAATCTAGCTAATTTTATTCCTGATGTGTTGGATATAAGTGATCCACCAATAATTGTAATAAACAAAAAGTATAAACTTAAATTATCTGATTTTATTAGAGTTAATCCTGAATTAGATAAACTACTCAGGACACTTATTATTAAATCAAGCCCGTTATTATTATTAAAAGATATAAAAATGAGTAAAATTATAGACAATAAAAATAAATATAAATCCTCTTTATGCTCTCTTATTAAAATTTTTTTATCAAATATGTTAAAGATTAAGTAAAAATTAAACATAGATAATAATAAAGATAAAGAGAATATTATTTTATGAAAATTAGATGAGATAATATTAGATAAGCTATTTGTTGGTAAAAAACCACCTCCGGAAATCAATGTCATACTTAAGTTCAAAGAATTAAAGAGTCTTATGCCAGAAATATTTAAAAAAAGAAAAATTCCAAAACTTAAAATGCAGTAATAAATAAATATTTTTAATATATTATTTTTAATATTTTCTTTTGAAAAATAACCACTATCGCCTGAATAAGTGAGTGAAATCATTTTAAAATTAAATTTTTTACTTGAAAATACTATAAGTAAAAAAATTAAAAAATAAATTCCACCAATCCATTGTGATGAAGATCTCCATAATATTAAAGTTGGATCAAGGTATTTAATATTTTTAAATGTTGAAAAGCCTGTTCCTGTTAGCCCAGATATAGACTCAAAAAATGAGTTTACGAAGGTGACTTGATTATTACTTAAATAAAAAGGTATAGAAATTAAGAATGCGGTTAAAAGATAAACAATAATAATTAAAAATAATTGTTCTAAAAAATTAATCTTCTTAGATGAATTTTTTCCATAGTATAAAAGTCCTAATCCACCAATTAAAGAAACTAAAAATGTTGTAAAATAAGAGTCAATACTTAAAAAATAATCAAAGTATGATGCATATAAAATATTAATAAAAGCTAAAAAACTGATTGGGAAACAAAAAAAACTTAAAAAATAACTTATACTTTTTGAATTCATTAAAATTAAATTGAGCCTACGCTAAAAATATTTTCAACAGCTTTTAATTCTTCCCTTTTGGCTAGAAATACAACTAAATCATCTTTTTCAAAAATAAAATTGGATCTTGGAATAATTACTTGATTTTTTCGAACTATAGCACCAATTCTGATATCTTCAGGTAAATTTGACTCTCTTATTTTTTTATTAACTAATTCTGATTTTTCTAAAATTTTAGCTTCAATAAATTCATATTCTCCATCTAGTAAAGAATAAACAGTACCTATTGTTCCTTTGTGAACATGTTCCATTATTCTCGAAACAGTAGTCATTCTTGGGTCAACTAAATCATCAATATTCAATGAGTCTTGTAACAAGTTGTAATTAGTTTTATTTACAATTGCTATTGTTCTTTTCTTTTGGCCGGATTTTTCTGCTAAAACACATGCCATCATATTGTTTTCATCATCATTAGTAAGAGCTAAGACTGTTTCCGAACCATCTAAGTTAGCTTCTTTTAGAATTTCTTCATCTAACGCATCTCCATGAATCACAATTGATGACGATAAATCATTAGCAATTTCTTCGGCTCTTTTTTTATTTTTTTCAATTATTTTTATTCTTATGTCTTCAAAATTTTCTTCAAGCATTTTAGCTAAATTCAATCCAATATTTCCCCCGCCAATAATTAAAACATTTTTAGCAACCTTTTCCTCGTGACCGAAAGCCTTTAAAATCGGATTTAACTGGTCACTGTTTACAACTATATATACATTATCATCCTCAAGCATTTGATCATTTTTCTTTAGATAAATAAATTTTTCTTTTCTTACAGCCCCTAAAATATTTGCTTTAAAGTCTGGAAATTTTTCTGTTAATTTTTTAAGTGGTATATTTTTTATTGGACAGTTTTTTTCAATCGAAATTTCAAGCATTTTAACTTTATTATTACCAAATGGAACATTGTCTAATGCACCAGGAGCTTCAAGTCTTCTGTATAAAGATTTTGCTACTTCTAGTTCAGGGGATATTATTACATCGATTGGTATATTAGATTTGTTGTAAAGTTTACCCCATTTACCCTCTAGAAAATCTTTGGTTCTTATTCTTGCAATTTTTTTTGAGATATTAAATAATGAACTAGCTAATTGACAAACTATCATGTTTGTTTCATCATTTCTTGTAACAGCTATAACCATATCGGCTTTTTCTGCTCCAGCATTTTCTAATACGGAAGGTAGTGAAGCTCTTCCAACTATACCTTTAACGTCTTGGGTGTCATTAATCTTTTTAATGTCATCCGACGACTGATCTATTACAGTTACAGAGTGACCTTGTGCAGACAATTGTTTACTTATTGAAAAGCCCACTTTACCGGCTCCGCATATGATAATGTTCATTTTTTAATTAATGCCTTTAATTCCAAGAGATTTTAATTTTCTATGCAATGCAGATCTTTCCATGCCTATAAAATCAGCTGTTTTTGATATATTACCGTGATGTTTTTTTAGTTGATTGGCTAAATACTCTTTTTCAAAGTGCTCTCGAGCTTCTTTTAATGGAGATTGAAAAGATCTTTCTAAAATATTTTTATTAGCATCAACTCTTGATGTAGGATTTAAGATATCATCTATGACTTTGCTTATTTTTTCTTTAGTTTCATTCGAGGATAAAATTGTAATTCTTTCAATTAAATTCCTTAGTTCACGAACATTACCTGGCCAATTATAAGTATATAAGCTGTCATTTTTGATATCTATTTCAGGTAGCTGGACTCCATTTATTTCTGAAAGCTTTTTTTTGAAATAGTCAATTAACAGAGGAATATCCTCTGTTCGTGTTGCTAAAGAAGTTAATTCAATAGGCATAACATTTAATCGATGATAAAGATCCTCTCTAAATTTATTCATTTCTACTAACTCATTTAATTCTTTTGATGTTGAAGAAATTAATCTAATGTTGACATTAATATCTTTTGAGCCATTAACTCTTTTGAACTTTTGATCAATCAAAACTCTTAGAACATTTGCTTGAGTCTCAAAAGGTATTTCTGAAACTTCATCAATTAATAAAGTTCCTTTGTTAGCTCTCTCAAGCGCGCCAAAAGAAATATTTCCATCATCAAACTCTTCACCAAATAACTCTTTTTCATAAGTTAATTCTTTAAGTAAAGCTGCATTTATAATAACAAAGGGTTCTTTCGATCTTGAAGAATTCTTATGTATTTTTCTTGCTACTAACTCTTTACCTGAACCTGTTGGACCAGAAATCATGACTCTGCTTTCAGAAGTAGATAATTTTTCTATAATTTTTTTAATTTTAACAATTGATGGACTTTGTCCAATTAAATCAAACGAATGAAATAAATTATTTTCTATAATATCTTTTTCTTTTTTTAACTCTGAGGATTCTAATGCTCTATTAACATAGTTTAGTATTTTTTCTTTTGAAAAAGGTTTTTCAATAAATTCGTAAGCTCCTAGTCTAATAGCTTCAACAGCAATTTGGACAGTGGCATGCCCAGAAATCATAATAACTGGAACAAGTTTATCTTTTTTATTAACTAATTTTAATAAATCAATTCCATCTTTATCAGTTTTGTCTAATTTTATATCAATAATTGCCAATTCCGGTAAACGTTTATTTATTTCAAAAACTGCTTGATCATAATTAGCAGCAGATCTTACCTCAAAATTTTGTTCTTTTAAGATATTGCAAATTAAAAAACGTATATCTGGATTATCGTCAATAACTAGAATTTCTTTATGCATTTATTTTTGGAAATGTAATTTTAATAATTGTACCGGATCCATCTAATTTATTTTTAATAGAAAAATTACCAGAATGTTCATTTATTATTTTTGTTACTATAGGTAAGCCTAGACCTGTACCTTTTTTTTTTGTTGTATAATAAGGCGTCATTGCTTTTTTCGGGTCTGATATACCTGTGCCATTATCTGTCAATCTTATGATTATATAGTCCTTATTATCAGCAATTTCTATGTCAATATTTCCTTTAAAATTAGGGTCTTTTGCTATCTTTTCTAAAAAAGCCTCTTCCGAATTTTTAATTAAATTAATAAATACTCTATTAAGTTGGCCTTCATCTCCATTGATTCTGCTATTTTTTGTTTTCTTAATCAAATTAATCGAATTTTTTGATGTCATTTTTAAAAATTCTAATGACCTGTTAATCAGTTTTATAATATCAATTTCTTTAAGTATTGGTCTTGGCATTCTTGCAAAATTGGAAAATTGATTTACTAACATTTCAATATCTTTAATTTGTCTATTAATTGTCTCTAAATATTTTTCAAACTCTTTTTTTTCGTCAGATAACTTATTTTTATATTTTTCTCTAAGACTATCGATTGATAATTGGATAGGAGTTAAAGGGTTTTTGATTTCATGAGCTAACTTTCTGGCAACTGTTTCCCAAGCTTCGTACCGTTCTTTAGTAAGAAGTTTATCTTGTTGTTCTTTAAGTCTGCTTATCATTGAGTTAAAATTTATAATTAATTGTCTAAATTCTTCGTCTGTTTCTAAATTAGGAACTTTCACATCAAGTGTACCTTTACTAATTGAATCTGAAGCACTAATTAAATTAACAATAGGTCTAGTAAGTCTTGATGCAAAAGTGATAGCGATAGAAGTTGATAAAAATAATAGTAAAGTTACAACTATTATATATACAATTGCAAAAGTTACTTTTATTCCTGTTTGTTTGTTCTCAACAGAGTAATAAAAACTGACAGCTTGCTCTGTTTCGTTAAGATATCTCAAAATCTCAGGATCAATATTTCTTGAAATATACAAATAAGTATCGACAAGTGAATTTAACTTGGTCATTACCGTTGTCTTATTATTTAGGTTATCAGAAATAAAAACTGCTTTACCTTCAAGTACTTGATCATAATCTTCGTCAGACGGTACTATAAATTCTTCGGTAATATCTCTTACATCTGATATTAAAACATTACCTAAGCTGTCTATTAAATAAACATCATCGACTCTTCGTAAAATTTTTTCTGATTTAATTATATTTTTATATTTATTAGGATTTGAATAATAAAGACCTGATACACGATTTAAACCAACACTCATTAAAATTAAATCAGATAAAACATTTTCTTTACTTTCCTCTAAATAACTTTTTGCTACATCAAATGAGTTATTTACTGCATTTGTAATTTGTTTATCAAAATAATTTTGAATACCAAAATTAAATATAAATAATGAAAAAATAGCTACAATTAACGACGGTATTACGGTAAACAAAGAAAAAATAGAAATATATTTTAGATTTGTTTGTGAACCAGTTTTAATTTTTTTTCCAGTATAGTAAAATCTATAGAAATTTTTAAATATTAAAGAAAAAAAAACCACTAATAAAAAAATATCTATTGTTAACAATGTTTGGAGGTTTTTATCTGTTAAAGGTAAAAATCCTTCATTAATAAAGGTTAAAAAAGTTACAATACCCATAAAAATACTCAAAAAAGAGGATAAAATAATCCAATTGAAATTTTTAATAATTTTAAACATCTTAAATAACCGTTAAATATCTTTATAAATATTATATAAGTTTATACCATGAGCTTAAGTTTAATAATTCTTGCTGCAGGAAATAGCCATAGGTTTAAATCTAATATAAGTAAACCTTATCAAAAAATAGGTGGCAAATCATTAATCGAAATTATCCTTAATAAAGCACGTCAATTCAAACAAATAAAAAAAATTATTGTTGTCTATAACAAAAAAGATACAAAACTTATTAAATCTCTTAAATTAAAAAACATTAAACTTATTGCTGGAGGTAAAAATAGGCAAATTTCTACCTATAAAGCTTTGAAATTTCTTCAAAGAGAAAGGGGAATTTCTAAAGTCCTTATTCATGATGCAGCTAGACCAAATTTTTCAAAAAAATTACTTCACTCAATTATAAAAAATTTAAAAAATGCACGAGCAGTAGTACCAAAAATAAAAATCCAGGATGCAATAAAACAAATAATAGACTCTAGCAAAGAGGAGTATATCTTAGGAAAAAACAGAGATAATTTATTCTTAACCCAAACACCACAAGCTTTTAATTTAAAGGAAGTTTATAAACTTCATAAAAAAAATTATCTTAAGTATAAAGACGATGATATTTCCCTATATATGGATTTAAATAAAGTAAAATTTATTGAAGGTGAAAAAAATAATTTTAAAATTACAGATTATTCAGATTTTAAAAATTTAAAAAATATTTACAAATCAAAAATTAATGTTGGCATAGGATTTGATGTACATAGACTTGTGCCAAAAAAAAAACTTTATTTAGCAGGACTCAAAATCAAATCACTATTAGGGACGTTAGGTCATTCAGATGGTGATCCTGTGTTACACTCTATCACAGATGCAATTTTAGGTGCATGTGGATTAGGCGACATTGGGCAAATGTTTTCAGATAAAAACAAAAAGTTTAGAAATATAAGATCAACAATTTTATTGAAAGAAGTTATAAATCTAATTAAATCACGTGGTTATTTTATAAATAACATGGATATAAATATTATTACTCAAACTCCAAAAATTAAAAAATTGAAATACAAAATGATAGAAAGTATTGCTAAGATTTGTGAAATTTCTAAAAATCAAATTAATATTAAAGGCAAGACTACTGAAAAATTAGGTGTTATTGGAAAAGAAAAAGCTATTGCTTGTGAAGTAATAGCATCAGTAATTAAATATGATTAAAACTTTCAATTATTTATTTGTTACTTTTTTTGGAATTGGATCTATTAGATTTGCTCCTGGTACAATAACTTCTTTTATAACAACAATTTTTTTATTTAGTTTATTTCATGTTATAAACTTATCAAATAAAACTATATTTATTTTTCTCTTTTTAATTTTTATTTATTCATTTTATGCTGTAAGCGAATATATTAAATATAATGAAGATAAAGACCCAAAAGAAGTTGTTATAGATGAATTTATCGGTCAATCTATTCCGATTTATCTTTATGAAATAGCTCACGGTACAATTAAAAATCCGCAAGAGGCATCTTTATTTTATTTATATATTTTTATTCTTTTTAGATATTTCGATATTAAAAAGCCTTTCCCGGTAAGTTATTTTGATAAAAAATTCAAAAATAGTTTTGGAGTAATTTTAGATGATGTTGTTGCTGGTTTATATGTAGTCTTAACACTAATTATTTTTATCATTATAAAATCAAAATTTTTTATATGAGTTTAAATCAAAAAATAGTCTCACTTTTAAGAAAAAAAAATATGAAGATTTCTTTTGCCGAATCATGCACTGGCGGATTGTTATCTAGTGCGATTACTTCTGTGAATGGATCATCTAAAGTATTTTCAATGGGCTTAGTGACTTATTCAGATCAAGCCAAAACACTAGTATTAAAAGTACCAAAAAAAATTATTAAAAAGTATGGAGCTGTCAGTATTCAATGCTGTTTGGCTATGGTCAATAATCTCAGTAAAATTAGTAAAACAAAGGTGTGCATTTCAATAACTGGTATAGCCGGTCCAAAAGGGGGTTCAAAAGATAAGCCTGTTGGCTTAGTTTATATTGGACTAAAAATTGGAAGTAAAGTTATTGTAAATAAATGTAATTTCAAAAATAAAGGAAGATTAATTATTCAAAAACAAACAGTGAAAAAATCTCTTAGTTTATTATTGAATTTAATTAAATAGGGTAACTAAATTTTTTGATGCTTACTATTGCATCTAAAAGATGCGCAATGAAACTATTAAAAGTTAAAAAAATCAAGAATACAAGAATATAAAGTAGAAAAATCAGGGCATTTCTATTTCTTTTTCTTCTTAATAAATTGCTATCTTCAGGAATCCATTCTTTATTTTTTGACTTAAAATCATAAGAAAACATCCAATAAGTTAATTCATTCTCATTAGGATCACCTGTTCTTATTTTCTTAATATAGGAAACTAAAAAAATACAGATAATAGATAACAATATTAATAAAGACGATACGCCTAACATTATTTATATATTTTGATTGCTCTCTCTTCAAATGACTTAGCTATTTTTTTAAGTCCTAATTCAAAAGATTTTTTCATAATTGCATTAAGGATAGGATTTTTTAATTCAAAGTCGATAAAAAATTCTAATTGAGTGGCATTGTTTACATCTTTAAATGTCCACTCATTTTTAAGATATTTTAAAGGTCCATCGAGATTGGTCACTATTATTTTATCTTTTTCTTTATAATAGGAAACTTGACTAAAAAAAGTTTCATTCAAAATACTTTTCCCAACTCTCAATTCCCCATTAAAAGATATTAAATCTTCGCTCTCATTTTTATCTTTTACTTTTCCTTCAATACACCAAGGTACAAATTCAGGATATTTTTCTATATCAAGAACCATATCAATAAGTTGTTTTTTTTTACAAGGAATAATCTTTTTTATAGATGCTGATGACATTCAAGTTGTCTATTACGTGCGTCTTGTAATTTTCTAAAATCTTCATCAGCATGGTACGAAGATCTTGTTAATGGTGAAGAAGATACTAGTAAAAAACCTTTTACCTTAGCTGTAGTTTCTAGTTCCTTAAACTCATCTGGATGATAATAACGATTTAATGGATGATGTTTAACAGAAGGTTGTAGATATTGTCCAATAGTTATGAAATCAACTTCCGCAGATCTTAAATCATCCATAACTTGAATAATTTCTTCCTTAGTCTCACCTAATCCAACCATAATACCTGATTTTGTGAAAACTTTTTTGTTAAACTTTTTTGCATTCTTTAATAATTCTAATGAGGAAAAATAACGGGCACCAGGCCTTACTGTGGTGTAGAGTCTTGGCACAGTTTCGATGTTGTGATTAAAAACATCAAGATCTGCTTCAAGTACTTTTTTGTACGCATCACCTTTTCTCAAAAAATCTGGGGTTAACACTTCAATTGAAGTGTTAGGGTTTTTTAATCTAATCGCATGAACTACTTTATAAAAATGGGTAGATCCTCCATCTTCAAGGTCGTCTCTATCGACTGATGTTATAACCACGTGCTTTAAGTTGAGAGTTTTAACTGCATTAGAAATCTTTGTTGGCTCGTAGATATCCAAACTAGTTGGTTTACCAGTTTTTACATCACAAAATGCACACGCTCTTGTACATGTATCTCCCATAATCATGAAAGTTGCATGTTTTTTACTCCAGCACTCAGTGATGTTGGGACAATTAGCTTCTTGGCATACAGTTACAAGGTTGTTTTGATTTACAACTTGTTTTGTCTGAAAAAAAACTTGAGAGTCAACTATTTTAGATCGAATCCACTGAGGTTTTTTCTTAATTGGATTGTAAGGCTTATTAACTTTTTCCGGATGTCTTAATTTTTTTTTCATTTTAATTTAATAATTATTTCATCTTCCGTTACATAATTAAATTTTTCTCTATATATCATGTCTAAATAGTCTGGATCATTTTTTTTAATTAACGAGATTTTATGTTCTAGATCAGCTAATTCAACTGTTAAATTTTTACTATCTTTAATTAATTCTTCATATGTATTTTTTTTATCAAAATATGATATCAATCCTCTTTCACCTCCGATCAAGTTAATTCCAATGTACAAAGTGAAGAAAATATTAAATAAAAGAAATTTTTTTTTTTTTATACTTTCTATAAGCTTCATAGACTAGATTTTAGTCATTTTAGCTTCATTGCCAAGTTCTTCTTCGATGCGCAATAATCTGTTATATTTAGCCACTCTCTCAGATCTAGCTAACGAGCCTGTTTTAATTTGAGAAGACATTGTGGCCACAGCCAAATCAGCAATAAAAGTATCTTCGGTGTCACCAGAACGATGTGAAATAATAGTGTTAAAATTTGCTTTTTTAGCCATCGAGATCACTTCAAGAGTCTCTGTTAAAGTTCCAATTTGATTGGGTTTTATAAGAATGCTATTTGCTGATTTCTCTTTAATACCTTTACTCAATCGCTTGTTGTTAGTAACAAATAAATCATCACCAACAATTTGAACATTTCTTCCAATTGCATTAGTAATTTTTTTCCAAGCACTCCAGTCTTCTTCAGCAAAAGGATCTTCTATAGATTTAATAGGATATTCGGTTGTAAGTTTTTTATAATAATTAACTACATTATCTACTGAAGTAAAACTTTTCGACTGTATTGAGTACTCTCCTTTGTCATTCATTAGTTCATTTGCCGCTACATCTAAACAAATAACGATATCATTTCCTGGTTTTAAATTTGATTTTTCAATAGCTTGAACTATCAATTCTAAAGCTTCTTCATTGCTATGTATAGATGGAGCAAATCCACCTTCGTCACCTACGTTTGTAAGCATTTTTTTTGATTGTAATAAATTTTTTAAATTTTGAATTACGAGAAAACACTTTTCTATAGCATCCGTAAAATTTTTTGCAGAATCTGGCCTTATCATAAATTCTTGAATATTTAAGTCATTATCTGCATGCACTCCACCATTTATAATATTCATTAAAGGAATAGGTAGAGAATAAGATTTTCCTAAATTTTTAAACAGAGATTGATTATTTAGTAAAGCAGAACATTTAGCATTAGCGAGTGAAACTGCTAAAGTTGCATTTGCTCCAAGATTAGTTTTATTTTCACTTCCATCTAATTTTAGTAAAACTTCATCTAAGTTGTTTTGATCATTAGAATTTAAATCTTTTAACTTTGAAGAAATTTTTTTATTAATATTTTCTACTGCTTTATAAACGCTTTTACCTAAAAATTTATTTTTGTCTTGATCTCTCAATTCGTGTGCTTCGAATGCACCAGTTGATGCTCCTGATGGGGAAATTGCAGTTGCAGACATTCCATTATCTAAAAAAACTTCTGCCTCTACAGTAGGATTTCCTCTGCTATCAAAAACTTGGCGACCTCTAACATTTTTGATTTTTGCCATTTTTTATTTAACTAATTTATCAATCTCAGTTAATTTTTTTAATAAAGCTTTAACTTCATTTAAAGGAACCATATTTGGCCCGTCAGATGGTGCGTTATCTGGATCTTCATGAGTTTCCATAAATATCGCTCCTACACCAACTGCAATAGCTGCACGCGCTAAGTAAGGTACAAATTCTCTTTGTCCTCCACTCTTTTCACCCATTCCGCCAGGTTGTTGAACTGAATGTGTTGCATCAAAAACTATTGGAAAACCGAACCTAGACATTATTGGTAAAGCTCTCATATCAGTTACAAGTGTATTGTAACCAAAGCTAGCGCCTCTTTCTGTAATTAATATATTTTTATTTCCTGACTCTTCAATCTTTTTAATAACATTTTTCATATCCCACGGAGCTAAAAATTGCCCTTTTTTAACATTAATTATTTTTCCAGTTTTTGCTGCAGCAATTAATAAGTCTGTTTGACGACATAAAAATGCAGGAATTTGTAAAACATCAACATGTTCAGCAACTATTGAACATTGCTCGACTGTATGAACATCAGTTAAAATAGGTAAACCAACTTCTTTTCTTATTTTATCAAAAATAGGTAATGAGTTTTTTAATCCGATTCCTCTTTTTCCATTTAGGCTGGTCCTGTTAGCTTTGTCAAATGAAGTTTTGTATATAAGGTTAATTCCTAATTCGCTTGTAATTTTTTTTAGTTCAGTAGAAATCTTAAGAGCATGTGCTTCATTTTCTAACTGGCAAGGTCCTGCTATTAATGTGAATGGTTTGTCATTTGCAATTTCAAAGTTAGTACATTTTACTTTCAGATTTGTCATTATTTATTCGATTTGATTTTTGCAGCCTTTATAAATGAAGAGAATAAAGGATGTGGGGCTAAAGGTCTAGATTTAAATTCAGGATGGAATTGAACTCCTATGAACCATGGATGGCCTCTAAGCTCAATAATTTCTGGTAATTTTTGATCTGGAGATAAGCCTGAAAATATCATTCCATTATTTTCAAAATTTTCTCTATAATTTATATTAACTTCATATCTGTGACGGTGTCGTTCACTTATTTTAGTAGTTTTGTAAATCTTATTGATTAATGAATCTTTCTTAAGTCTAGCTTCATAACTACCTAGTCGCATTGTTCCACCAAGATTTTTATTTGTTCCTTTTATTAATATACCGTCTTTAATCCATTCATTCATTAATCCTACTACTGAAACTTTTGATGATCCAAACTCACTTGATGTAGCATCTTTTATATTTAATTTATTTCTAGCAAACTCAATAATAGCCATTTGCATTCCAAAACAAATACCTAAGAAAGGAATATTCTTTTTTCTAGCATAATGAATTGCTGCAATTTTGCCTTCTGTTCCTCTCTTTCCGAATCCTCCTGGTATTAAAACTCCAGAAACTCCTTTTAATTTATTTTTTATTTCCTTTGGCTTTAAATAGTCAGACTCGATTCTTACTAAATTTACTTTTAAATTATTTGCTATTCCACCATGTGCTAAAGCCTCATCTAAAGATTTATAAGCATCTTTTAATTCTACATATTTTCCAATAATAGCTATATTAACTTTATTTTTCGTGTTTAGAACTAAATGGGTAATTTTTTTCCAAGGTTTAAGGTTTACTTTTTTCTTGGACTTAATATTGAAAAATTTAAGCACTCTTTCATCCAATTTTTCCTTATTAAAAGTTATTGGAGCTTCATAAATTGTTTTTACATCTACTGTTTCAATTACATCATTGATTGAAACATTGCAAAATAAAGAAATTTTCTTCCTTTGATTTAACGGTATAGATCTTTCAGATCTACAAATAATTATATCTGGTTGAATACCTATGCTTCTTAATTCTTTAACTGAATGTTGTGTAGGTTTTGTTTTAATTTCATCAGAGGCTTTCATATATGGTACTAAAGTCAAATGAATAAATAGAGTATTTTTTTTACCATATTCATTTGAAAATTGTCTTATTGCCTCTAGAAAAGGAAGGCTTTCTATATCGCCTACTGTTCCTCCTATTTCGCAAATAACAAAATCTTCTTTAGCAACATCGTGTTTGATAAATTCTTTTATTCTATTGGTGATATGAGGAATGACCTGAACTGTTTTACCTAGATACTTTCCCAGTCGTTCTTTTTTTAGAACATCGTTATAAATTCTACCAGTTGTTATATT
>VMHT01202716.1_pt1 | contig 15485 bp, 16 predicted proteins | sample 4693611 | NCBI WGS metagenome assembly VMHT01 (sample SAMN12280063, study PRJNA550983) | marine metagenome | isolation source: seawater sampled from same location over 5 years 0.02-0.2 micron viral filtrate | place: USA: collected off the coast of southern California halfway between the port... ... | reverse complement strand
GCGATGATGCCTAGAAACGATATCGTTGTCAAAATTAGATATTTAGGTATCAATATCAGTTTAAGTTCAAACTAAAACCAAAAAACTATGTTTAAATATTATTGTAAAAATTGTAACGCAAAAAAAAATTTAGAAAAAGCAACGCTTGAAATTTGTGATGGAAAAGTTCGAACAAGAGAGGCACAATGTGAATGCGGTGAATACATGATTGAAGTCGAAAAAGAATTTGGTGTGCCTTATTTAATTAGAACTGAGCCAACACTAACTAAAAAATAATGGCTAGAGGCAGAAAGAAAACCCCAACTGTTTTAAAAGAAATGCAAGGAACTGCAAGAGCTGACAGATTAGTTGAAAATGAAATGACAGCTGATCTTGTTTTGCAACTGCCAGAGCCTCCAGAATTACTATCAGAAATAGGTGTGCAAGAATGGTATAAAATAACATCTCAATTATTTAACTTAAAAATGTTGCACAATATTGATTTGAGATTGATTGAAAGTTACTGCAATGAAATGGCTCTTTATATTGAATGCGAAATGGAACTAAGAAAAAATGGAAGGGTTGATGTTTTTAAAAATACTAATGGTGATATAATTAGAACTCAAGCAAAGCCATTTGTTAAAATGAAAAATGATGCTTTAAATAATGCATTAAAACTTGCATCAAATTTTGGAATTACTCCAAGTGCTAGGGCAAACATTTCTGTTCCAGTTACTAATAACAATACACAAATAAATAATTACTTTGAGTAAATATTACTTTGATAAAAAAGCCGCAGAAAAAGCCATTGGTTTTATAGAAACTTTTGTAACACATACAAAGGGTGAACTAACTGGTATGCCATTAAAATTAGAGAAATGGCAAAGTAAAATTGTTGGTGATATATTTGGTTGGAAAAATAAAGAAACAAATCTTAGAAAATATAGAACTGTATTTATTGAAGTGCCAAGAAAAAATGGCAAGTCAACTCTTTGTGCTGCCATTGGATTGTATATGTTATTTGCAGATGAGGAAAGAGGGAGTGAAGTTTATAGTGCAGCTGGTGATAGAAGTCAAGCTGGTATTGTTTTTGAAATTGCTAAAGGAATGATTTTGCAAAATCCAGAACTATCTCAAAGAGGCAAAGCATATAGAAACTCAATAGTAAATGAATCAAAGGGAAATTTTTATCAAGCTATAAGTTCAGATTCTAAAACAAAACATGGCTTTAATGCTAACTGCATAATCTTTGATGAATTACATACTCAGCCAAATAGAGATTTGTGGGATACATTAACAACATCAACTGGATCAAGAAGGCAGCCATTGACAATTGCAATTACAACAGCTGGTTATGATAAGCAATCAATATGTTATGAGATATATACTTACGCAAAAAAAGTTTTAGAAGGGACAATAAAAGATGAAAGTTTTTATTCTGTTATATATGAATCTGATAATGATGACGATATAACTTTGGAATCAACATGGAAAAAAGCAAATCCAAATTATGGTATTAGTTTAAAAAAAGAATATATGCAAAGGGAAAGCCAAAGAGCTGTTGATGTTCCATCTTATCAAAATACATTTAGGCGTTTAATGTTAAATCAATGGACTGTTTCACATAGTGCATGGCTTACATCTGGTGAATGGAATGCTTGTCATCAAGATTTTGATTATAGTATTTTAGAAGGAAAAGAATGTTGGGGTGGGCTTGACTTAGCATCTACAAGAGATTTAACAGCGTTTGTTTTATTATTTAATGTTGATGGCAAGTTTGTTTTTATTCCATACATATTTATTCCAGAGGAAAATGCAAAGAAAAGAAGTGAAAGAGATGGGGTTGACTATGTTGCATGGCTAAGAGATGGGCATGTTTATGGAACAAGTGGTGATGTTGCTGATTATAATTTTATAAGAGCAAAGATAAATGAGCTTAGTTTAAAATATAGAATACAGAGTGTGTGTTACGATAGATGGGGGGCATCACAATTAATTATAGATTTACAAAATGATGGATGTAATCTTGATCCTTTTGGACAAGGATTTGTATCAATGTCAATGCCAACTAAAACTTTAGAGGCTGAGATATTAGCAAAAAATATTATTCATAATAACAATCCTTGTATGAATTGGTGTATGAGTAATGTAGCTTTGCAAGAAGATCCAGCTGGAAACATAAAGGTTGCTAAAAATAAATCAAAAGAAAAAGTTGATCCAGTTGTTGCTTTAGTAATGGCTTTAGGTTGTCATTTAACAACTGAGAGTAGTGATAGCGTTTATGATGAAAGAGATATTTTGGTTTTATAAAATGTTAAAAAATAATACTTAGTTTGTTTTTTTATAATTGAATTGTATTGTATTATTGTGAAAATAATAATTTCACATTGACTTTACTCGAAAGAATTACAAACGTATTCATTCCTCCTAAAACTCAAAAAAGAGATTTATCTCTAAACACAATTTTTCCAGATGCAAATGTTTTTGATACTGACAAAGCCTTAACGCTTACTGCGGTTTGGTGTGCAATCAGATTACTTGCTGAATCTGTTTCATCACTACCTATTTCTGTTTATACAAAACAAGCTAATGGAGATAAATTAGAAGATACTAAAAGCCCAATTTATAAACTTGTAAAATTTAAACCTAACTATTATCAAAATAAAATAACTTTTTTTGAATTTATTATGCTCAGTATTTGTACTGAGGGAAATAGTTATGTCCAAATAGTAAGAAACAATTCTGGAACTCCAGTTCAATTAATATGTTTAGATCCTAGTAATGTAACTGTTGTTGTAAATAATAATGAACTTTTTTATCAAGTTGATGGTGGAGCTGTTTTAGATTCTAGCGACATGCTACATTTTAAAACAATAACAGATGATGGTGTTACTGGATTAAGCCCAATTGATCAATGTGCTAAGGCTTTAAACTGGGGTGTTAGTTTAGAAGAATTTGGCTCAACATTCTTTTCTAATGGAGCAAAGCCAAGTTCTATTTTACAAACTGATAGAGCATTAAGTGATACAGCTTTACAAAGATTAAAAACCAGCTTCAACAGTAACTATGGTAAACTAAAAAATAGTAATTCAACTATTGTATTAGAGGAAGGATTAACATTTAAGCCTATCTCAATCAGCCCAGAACAAGCACAGTTTTTAAGCTCAAGACAGTTCAGTATTGAGGAAGTGGCTCGAATCTTCAATTGCCCTCCGCACATGCTCAAAGATTTAAGCAAATCAAGTTTTAATAATATTGAAATGCAATCACAAGAATTTGTAACATACACTTTGATGCCTTACATTACAAGAATAGAGCAAGAGATGAATTTAAAATTATTTAGAACAAATGAATTAGGTAAAACATTTGTTGAGTTTAATGTAAATGGATTGTTGAGAGGTGATGTAAAGTCAAGAACTGAGGCATATAAAACTGCAATCACAAATGGTTTATGTCAATAAATGAAGTAAGACAAAAAGAAAATATGAACTCTATTGAAGGTGGTGATAAACATTTCATGCAAATGAATATGACTACAATAGACAAAGTTGGTGAAGATGCCTAGCATTCAATGTGATAATGGCAAATGGAAATGGGGTGATAATGGCTCTTGCATTTATGATTCAAAAAAAGAATCTGATGACGCAAATAGTGATTACAGAGCAATAAGTGATATTGATTTTACTCCAACGCAGGGCATGATTGATGAGGCTAAGAAAGGTAAAGAATGGCGTGAAGAGTTTGGCAGAGGTGGAACTGAGGTTGGATTAAAAACAGCCAATATGATAATCAGTAATTCATTATCAGCTGATAGAGTAACAAGAATGTATAGTTATTTACAAAGGCATGAAGTTGATAAACAAGGTGAAGGATTTAGCCCAGATGAGGATGGCTTTCCAAGTGCTGGTAGAATAGCATGGGCTTTGTGGGGTGGTGATGCGGCTGTTAAATGGAGTGAAAGAAAAAGAAATGAAATAATTGCAGAGGAGGAAAAAGATGAAAGAAATTTAAAAAATTATAATCAAATGGAAAAAAGAATATTTAATATAGAAACAAGAGTTGATTCAACAGAGGATGGTAGAGATTTAGTTGTTGGACATGCTAGTGTTTATGATTCAAGGTCAAACAATCTTGGTGGATTTTATGAGTTTATAGAAAGGGGGGCATTTACTGAAGAACTAATTAATTCATCTGATGTTAGAGCTTTAATAAATCATGATCCTAATTTAATTCTTGCAAGAAATACATCTGGAACTTTAAATTTAACAGCTGATGAAAGAGGATTAAAATATGAATTTGAAATGCCAGAAACATCTTATGGAAAAGATTTAGCTATCTCAATGAAGCGTGGTGATATTACACAAAGCTCATTTGCATTTACTGTGGCTGAAGATGACTGGTCTACTGATGACGAAGGCAACAATATTAGAACAATTAAAAAAATAGATAGGCTTTATGATGTTAGCCCAGTAACATATCCAGCTTACAACATGGCTGAAAGTGATTTAGTTGTTGCTAAAAGAGGATTAAAAGAATATCAAGAAAGTTTAGTTGAGGAAACTAAAGAAGAAATTATTGAAGAAAAAGAAAACAATTTAGTGAGAAATTCTCTTATCTCATTAAATATTGAATTAAAAAAGAGAAAATAAATTTAAAAAATCATAAAATGAAAACATCAATTATTTTAAAGGAGGAAAGATCAGACATTATTTCTCAGTTGGAAAACATTAAAGATGTTGCTACAACTGAGGAAAGAGATTTAACCTCTGACGAGAACAGTCAAGTTGATGGATTATTAACAGAAGTTGATAATCTTGATGCAAAGATTAAAAGAGCTGAAAAGTTAGAAACTATCAAGCGTAATGCTGCGGTTGTTTCTGGAGTTACAAGTACAAAAGTAGAAAAAGAAGTAAGAGATTACTCTTTTCAAGATGCTTTAGCTCAAGCTGCAAATGGTAGAATAGAAGGACTTGTAAAAGAAATGGATCAAGAGGCTAGAAATGAATCAAGATATACTGGTCAATCTTACAAAGGAATTGGTATTCCTTCAAGTATATTAACAAGAGCTGCTGTTGGAACTGCTGCTGGAAATGCAACTCAAGTAATGGCATGGACTGACCAATTAGAAGCAAACTTAGTAATGGCATCTGCTGGAGCTAATTTTTATTCTGGAGTTAACAACATGAAATTCCCAGTATTTTCATCAATCAATTCTGGATTCGTTGCTGAAACTGGTGGAACAGCTCCAAACGCAAATGGAACTGCAACATCTTTAACTTTAAGCCCAAAGAAATGTATTTCTATTGTAAATGTATCTGCTGAGGCTGTAATGCAAAATGCATCTATTGAAACTGCATTAAGAAGAAACATGGCACAATCAGTTGCTTCAACAATGGAATCTGCATTCTTAGGAAACGCTGACGTTACTGCTGCTCCAGAATCTTTATTTTTAGATGCGACATCTTCTGCAACAACTGCTATTTCTGCTGCTAACGTCCAATTAATGGAAACTGATACTTTAGCTGCTGATGTAAATTTAGAAGGATCAAGAATGGCTTACATTCTAAATCCAGCTGCTTATGCTGATGTAAAATCATTAGCTCAAGTTTCTAATGTTTCTGCATTATTTGACAATGCTGATAAGAGATTAAATGGATATTTCTCATTTGTAACATCAAACCTTAACTCTGGTGGTACTGCTTCAAAAACTGCGGCTTTATTTGGAGATTTCTCTAAAGTACACATTGCACAGTTTGGTGGTTTAGATGTGATTTATGACATTTATACTAATGCTGGAAAAGGTGAGCCAAGATATGTACTAACATCTCTAGTAGATGCTGGAGCTGTACAATCTTCAACATTCCACAAAAACTTGGAGGCTTAGTATTAATACTTAATTCAGAAAAGGGGTGGTGGACTTACCATCATCCCTTTTTTTATAACTAAATAATATGAAAACATATCAAGTAATAACAGCTGCAACAACATATCCAGTAAGTTTAACTGAGGCAAAATCACATTTAAAAGTTGATACTACCGCAGATGATACTTATATTGAATCTATTATCAAAGCTGCAACACAATTAAGTGAGGAGTACACTAATAGATTTTTTATTGATACTGTTATTGAACAATATGCTAGTAGTTTTGCTGAATTACAAACTTTGTTTAAAAGTAAAGTTAGTGCGGTTGCTCATGTTAAATATTATGATAGTGATAATTCTTTGCAAACATTAAGTGCAACTGTTTATGATACTCAATTAAATTATGAGCCAAGTCAAATACAATTAGCTGATGGGCAAAGTTTTCCAACAATAACAAAAAGAAATGATGCTGTTTTAGCAAGATACACAGTTGGATATGGAAGTGCTGCAAGTGATGTTCCAGAAATAATAAAACAAGCTATCCTATTAACAATAGGGAATTTCTATCAAAATAGAAATAGTGTGGTGATAGGGCGTATAGCAACTGAGCTTCCACAAAATGTTAAATGGTTGCTTGATACATATAAAGTACAAATAGTAGGATGACAATTGGCGAATTAGATAGGAGAGTAACTATTGAATCAGTTAGTACCTCAGCTAATAGCTATGGTGAATTGACAAGAAGTTATGTTGCCTTTAGAACTGTTTGGGCTGCAATAGAATGGAAAGGGGGTAGTGAGAAAACAGATGAATCAAGTAAAATAACTGGAATGACTAAGTTGCATATTTATATTAGAAATTTAGACATGAGTAATTTGACTTTGCAATCAAGATTAACTTATGATGGGAAATATTATTTTCCTAAAGTAATTAATCAGATAGATGGAAGAACTGCGTTTTTAGAAATAATTTGTGAAAATAAAGATTAATGGCAAGAAGTAGTATTGAGGTATTAGGTTTAAGTGAGCTTGAAAGAATGTTCAAAGATTTGCCAAAACAAATTGGTGATGATAAAATATGGAATACATTTTGGAAAGAGAACTCAAAGCCTTTAGTTGATAAAGCACAAACATTAGTACCAAATAAAACTGGACAACTTAAAAAAAGTATAGGGTATTTTAGAACAAAAGCTAGTAAAAGAGAACATGGTGGTTATGTTGGTCCAAGAGTAAAAGGAAGATTTGCAAATACAGATAAAAATTACAAAGGATCAAACACAAAAAAAAGATATACTAAATCTGGGTTTTATGGAGCTTGGATAGAATATGGTAGTGAGGTTATGTTTGGAGGTAGGGGAACAGCAAAAAAAGGAGATCAAGAGTTTATGAATCCAGCATTCCAACAAACAAAAGGAATTATGGTTGCTAATTCATTAAAAGATGGCAACAAAGTAATGGGTAAATTAATTAAAAGCCATACTAAGAGAACAGAAAAGTATGGTACATTTGGATATTAAAAATGCAAATAGGTAAATCAATATATAATATTTTAGCAAATGATAGTGATGTAAGTGCTTTGGTTGGTACTAGGATATTTCCTAACGTAGCTCCGCAAACAACTACATTTCCATTTATTATTTACGATGTTACTGGTGTGCAGCCTAATGATACAAAAGATGGGGCATCAACATTAGACACAAATGATGTAATGATTTCTTGTTATAGTGAAACATATTCTCAAGCATCTGATTTAGCTCAAAAAATTAGAGTTGCAATGGATAGAATTAATGAAGGAACTTATGGAGGTGAACAAATACAATCAAGTCAATTTCAAAGTTACAATGATATATTTGACGATACTAGCGGTGATGCTGGTATTTACAGAAAGGCTTTAGATTTTGAGATTAGACAAATAAATCCGACAACTTAAATAAATAAATTATGAAAATAAAATTGAAAAAAAATTGGAGGTATGCTGGTCAAGTAATAATGGCTGGAACTGAAATGGAAATAAAGAATGAAGAAACTATTGCTTTCTTAAAAGATAATGGTTACTTAAAAGAGAAAAAAGAAAAAAAGGCAAAAGAAAAAGTTGCCGAAGAAAATAATTAATTAATATAAAAAATAAAAAGAAATGGCTATTTTAAATGGAACTGAAATAAAAGTTTATAGTACGGGAACAACTAACCTTGTTGCCTTTGCTCAAAACTGTACTCTGAATGTTAATCATTCACCAAGAGAAATCACAAACAAAGAAAGCGGTGGATTTAAAGAAATCTTAGAAGGGTTGAGAGATTTCTCTATTGACATTGATGGGGCTTATGCTTGGACTAATGCTGCTGGAGCTGCATTAACTGATGGGGTAGATGATACTTTAGAAACTAATGTTTTAAATGCAAGACAAGCTGTAACATTTATCTTTGGTGATACTGCTTCAACAAGTGATATAAGTTATTCTGGTAGTGGTTTTATCACATCTGTATCATTAACTGGCGGTTACGAAGATACCGCAACATACAGTTTAACAATTGAGGGAACTGGAGTGTTAACTCAAACTGTAAACTAAAAACTTAGGTGATTAGCTTAGGCTCTGAATTTTGTTTAGTGCCTTTGCTATGATCCTTTTAAACTAAACAAAAAAAATGAATTATACTTTTATAGAAATAAATAAAAAAAAGCTACCAATCAAATTTGGATTTAATGCTTTGCGTAAATACAGCTCAAAAACGAAAACATCATTACAAGATTTAGATAAACTTGGAACTGATATGACTTTGGATGATGCTTTAACATTAATTTATTGTGGTGTTGAAGATGGTTATAGAGCTGCAAAGCAAGAATGTGAATTGACTATTGATGATTTAGCTGATTTAATAGATGGTGATTTTGATAGTATTGGCAAAGCAATGGAAATACTAACAGAACAAATGGGAGGTAGTAACGAAAAAAAGCAGAAAGCCAAGAAGTAAAAGAAAAACTATCTTGGCTAAAACTTGAAAAGATTGCTTTTGGTTATTTAGGAATGGGAGTAGATGAGTTTTATGACTACCTACCTAAACATTTTTGGAATAAGTTAGATGGCTTTTATGAGCTTGAAAACATAAGAGAAAGAGGAAGATGGGAAAGAACAAGATGGCAAACAACTTTATTGCTTAATATACAAATACAAAAAGGCAAAAAGTTAAAGCCAACTGATTTAATAAAGTTTGAATGGGATAAAAACGAAAAAGAAATTAATTACGAAAAATTAAAAGCAAAAGCTGAGTTTATAAAAAAAATGTCAAATCATAAAACAAAAAAGATAGATGGCTAAATCAGTAGGTTATTTAACTATAATGTTTGGAGCAAATCTAAAAGGATTTGATCGTTCAATGCGTAAAGCTCAAAGAAGCATTGGAAAGTTTGGTGATAAAATGAAACGTACTGGTGAAACTTTAACAAGAAATGTTACAGTTCCATTAGCTGGTTTAGGTGTTGCTGCAATTAAAATGGCATCTGATTTTGAAGAAACTGATTCAAAATTTAAAACTGTATTTTCTAGTATACAACGAGAGGCAGAGCAAACAGCAAAAACTTTTAAAAATTCTTTTGGTTTATCAAGTAAGGCAGCAAAACAAATGCTTGGTGATACTGGAGATTTATTAGTTGGATTTGGTTTTACAGAAAAAGAGGCTTTAAATTTAAGTAAACAAGTAAATGAACTAGCGGTTGATTTAGCATCATTTACAAACTTTTCTGGTGGAGCTGAAGGGGCATCTTTAGCTTTAACAAAAGCATTACTTGGTGAAAGAGAATCAATAAAATCATTAGGTATTGCAATTACTGAAGCTGATTTAAAAAAGTTTGCAAAAGATCAAGGATTAGTTTTTAAAGAGTTAGATAGGGTAGCAAAAGCAACATTAACATATCAATTAGCATTAAAACAAAGCTCAAAAGCAATAGGTGATGTTGCAAGAACATCTGGTAGTTTTGCTAATCAAACAAGATTTTTACTGGCAGATTTACAAGATTTAGGTGTTGAACTAGGGGAGCATCTTTTACCAATAGCACAAAAAGTGTTAGCATGGAGTAGAAACATGATTAAAAGTTTCTCTCAATTAACTCCAGCACAAAAGGAAAACGCATTAGAATGGGGAGCAATAGCTTTTGCCTTAGGTCCAGTTCTAAATGCTTTTGGAACTTTAATAAGATTAGTTTCAAGAAGTTTAATACCATTTTTATTTAGTACAACTGGAATTGTTTTAGGATTAGCATCTGCATTTACATTATTATATAATAACTTAGGAGAGATATCAAAAAGGATAGCAAATGAATTTGCAAGTGAAGATTTAGCTGGGCTATTTACAGCTTTAGGGGCTGCCTTAAAAGTTACTAAGTTGGGTGGTGGTGATGAATTTATAAAACTAGGAGCTCAAATGGCTACTGTTGTAGCTACTGGAAAAGATTTACCAGAAAAAGAATTTAAATCTTTTAGTGATATAATAAAAGAACTTGGTGAAAATTTTAAAGAGTTAACTGGTGTTGCCTCATTGTTTGGGGGTGGTGGTTTAAATTTTGACAATGGTAAGATACCTTTTTTAAGTGCCGCAAACAAACCTAGTAAATTTATTGGACCATTAAATGAAGTTGGTGGTGGAATTAAAAAATTAACAGAAAATCAAATAGCTCTTAATGAAGCCACTAAAACTTTTGAAGATGTATTTTCAAGTGCTATGACATCAGCTGCATATAGTCAAGAAGGATTTTTTAAATCATTTTTAGACAACTTAAAACAAGCTATAAAACAAATGTTAATTCAATTAGCTATTACAACAGCAATTAAATTCATGTTTGGTGGAGGTAAATTATCTTTGAAAGATGCTTTTGGACAAGGATTGAAAGATGTGTTAAATTTATCTAATGTTCCTAAATTAGCATCTGGAGGAATTGTTACTGGTCCAACAATGGCTTTAATCGGTGAGGGTAACGAATCTGAAGCTGTGTTGCCTTTAAGCAAATTAAATTCAATGATAAATAATAATGGCGGAGGAACGCAACAAGTTGAAGTGTTTGGGCGTATTAGTGGCAATGATATATTTTTAGCAAATCAAAGAGGTAGCATTAACAGATTTAGATCAGTTTAATTTATGGCTTTAGCAAAACAATTTTACTCCAGCTTTAAGAGTTACAATGGCTGGGATTATTACTTAGAAATTTGGGTTGAAGGATATAGCGGAAGTGCTAGTGAAATTTCAATAGGAGCTGGTGGTCCAGTTATAACTTATGGAACTGATGAACAAGATAGATTCAGTCCAATATTATCAAGTAAGTTGGAGTTGCCTTTTATGGTAACCAATACTACTCAAGATGCTTTTATAAAAAATATAAGAGAAAACTTTAATGAGCAAGATGTTTATATTCATTTATATAGAGCAAGTTCAAGTGATTATAGTTCAGTAGCTCCATTGTGGTCTGGATTTGTGCTTATGGATTTAAGTGCATCACCAGATTTGTATTATCCTTATCCAGTTACATTAACTGCGGTTGATGGTTTGTCATTGCTAAAAGAAATTGATTTTTCAAAATCTGGAACAGCTGGTAGTTATACTGATGCTGATATGTATTCAAGCAATGGTAGGTTTACATATTGGCTAAAAGAAATATTATTAAAATCTGGAGCATCTACAACTACTCAAGGCTCTACTCAAGATTATAAATTTACAACTGCGATTAATTGGTTTAATAGTGTTATGCCTACTATTACGCAATCAACTGATCCATTTTATCAAACTAAGTGCAACACTAAAATGTTTTTCAGTAAAGATTCGGATGAAAATTTTACTGTTGTAAATTGTTATGATGTACTTAAAAACTTGTTAAAGCATTGGGGAGCAAGGATTATATATTGGAAACATATTTTTTATATAGTACAAATACAAGAATATAACACAGCTGAATCTGGAACTTATGCAAATCCAGATAATATAGATACCAGAACATATACAAAAACTGGAGCTTTTGATAGTTCGTCTGATAATTTAGGTGATTCATATTGGACAAGATATAATTTGTTAATTGATGACGTAACTGGAGGCATACAAAAATTAGCTGGTAGTCAATTTAACTACTTACCGCAATTAAAAAGAACTCAAGCTAAATTTATTGATTATGGTAACAAAAATTATTTTGGTGGATTGCCTTATGATTTAACAACTGGACAAACAGATGTAATTTATCAAGATACAATTAGTGATGTTTCTGTTGATGGTAGCATGATATTAATTATACCTTTAGATGTTACAATGAATGTTGCTTATAGTGGAACATTAGCAATGTCATTAACATTTAGAATGTATATAACTGATGGAGCAACAACGTATTATTTAAGATATGATCCATCTAATACTCCTAAATATTATTGGGAAAATGCAACAACAGCAAATCTAAATTTTAAAAAAACTGTATGGAGATCAAATTTAGATAATATTGTTGGAACACAAACTAAGGTAGGTTTTCATGAGCAAATAGAATTTAAAGATGTAAGTGGCTCTGCATTAACATTAACTGGTGATTGGGATATTTATACTGACATTGACAATTGGGGGGCTAACAGCGGTAGTTTTAAATTTATATATGCAGTAAATGGATTATTTAATTTACAAGTTTTATATGCTCCTTCCGCATCTACTATATATTGGACAAATACTTTAAATCCAAATTATCAAACCCCATTAAATCCATCTGTTATTGGGCAAACAAATCAGCCAACAGCATACAATCCTAATTACTCTTTAAATCCAACAACATCAAATAGCATTGTTAGTTATACATCTCAACTAAATATAAATCCATTTGAAGGTAAACTACTTATTGTTAATGCTAGTGCATCTGGAGCTTTGTATGGTAGTTTTGTTTCAGTAAGTCCAAATCCAACAACTAAAGATTCTGAAATAGTTGATTTTGGTGATTTAATTTGGGGTGATACATTACTTGCAAGTTCTGAGGGTAGCTTAAAAGTTTGGAATGGTAGTTCGTTTGTTAAATCAAATGTTATTGGAACATGGGGATTAGGCTCAACAAGTGGAAGTAATAGCTTTACTGAAATGCTATTATCTGAATATCTTTATGGACAAACTAAAGTTATTGAAAGTCCATCAATGAGGCTTGTAATTGGTGAAACAAATAAGAATCAAAATGATGGTAGTGGCTCAAGACCAAACTATATTAATCCAATTGGTAGATTAAAAGGTTATAGTGCAACTGGAACTACTCCATATTATATATTTAAAAGCGGCTCATTTCATTTATTAAAAGATGAGGTTGATTATCAAGGTTATCAAATTATTAGAGATACACAATCACTAACAAAAACTGATGACATAATAATTGGTCCAGATATATTACAAGATAAAACAAATAAAGTTGGGCAAAAAACTCCGCAAACAAACACATTAGTTAACAAGCTAACTCAAAATAGTTATATTACAACTGTTTCAGCAATAAAAAGTGCTTTTGGAAATGATGTTGCTGTAAATGGAATATTTGCAACAGATACTGGATGGACAAAAGGAACTGGCTGGAGTATATCAAGTAACAAAGCAATCTTCTCACCAACTGGCTCAACAAGTGATATTAAACAAGATACTTTAACTAATGCATTAACTTATAAAATAATTGTAACATTAACATTAAGTGCTGGTGGATTATCTGTCAAAGCTGGTAGTTCTGGAAACTCAACTGTTTTAAGTGCATCTGGAACTTATGAGGTTTTCTCAACTTGTTCTGGATCAACTGATGTAATATTTGAGGCAAGTGCAGCTTTTGAAGGTTATATTGAAAAAGTAGTAGTGCAACAACAAGTGCCAGTTACAAGCATAAGTATAAATGCTATTGGAACAGCTGTATTTAAAACAAATGATGTGTTAAATGTTGCAGATGTTGATGGTGATGAGGTTAATGAATTTACTGTAAGTGCAGATCAAGGGGCTAGTGATACAAGCATTTCTGTAACAAGCAAACTAATTACTGAGGATATATTAGAAGGCTCTATAATATTAGTAAATCAAAATGATTTAGCTGCACAATACCAAAATAAAACCAAAGGAACAGTTGGTGGCTTTGATATTACAGCAACAAGTATTGATTCTGGTAGTGTTGCAATTAGTAGTTATATTGATGACGATAGTTTTGCAACTGCAAGTGCTACAAGTTTAGCAACAAGTGAAAGTATTAAGGCATACGTTGATACTCAAGTTGGCTCAGCCGATACGCTTGAAGAAGTATTAGCAAATGGAAATACATCTGGCTCCAATGATATTATTATGAATAATAATCAAGCATATAAAGGCACACATACAAATGGAGCTACTTATGGATTATTAACTCTAACAAGTGGAAATCAAATTAAATTAGGTGGTTATGAATATACAACTGCTAGTGTTATAATTGGTGGTGGTGATAATGCAAGATTCAATATTGGCTCAACAGAAAAAATGAGATTAAATTCTACTGGATTAGCAATTGGAACGACCAGTCCAGCAAATCCATTACATGTTGAATCATCATCAAATACAGTAGCAAGATTTAAATCAACAGATAATAGAGCAAATATTATAATTCAAGATGATGATACTTTAGGATATATTAATGCAGAAGGTTCAGTGTTAAGTATTGGATTTAATGCGTCTAAATCGGCTGACAATATTAATATAAACTCATCTAACAACGTAGGAATTGGAACTGTTTCTCCCACAGAAAAGATTCATGTTGTTGGTGATGCATTAATAACTGGTGATAGTCATGCTGATGCTTTCAAACCAGCTGTAAGTGGCAATCCAATTAAATTTAAAAACTTTGATAGCTCAACTGAATTTGCTAGAATAAGTGATAGCGGAAATTTACTTATTGGGGGGACAAGTGATACAGATAAATTAGTTGTTGAAGATGCTACTGCTCCTAATATTAGAATGTATAGAAGTGGAACTGGTCAAGTTTGGCAACAAACTATTGATAGTAGTGGTAGATATATGTTGCGTGAAGCTGCAAGTGCTGGAGGTACAAAATACGTAAGATTACAAATAGATGATACTGGTGAAGTTGAAATATTTAATACACTAACTGGGACAAGTGCAACATTTAGTGGTCAAGTTACTATTCCAACAACTCCAGTTGCAAGTACAGATGCTGCTTCTAAGAGTTATGTAGATGCTCAAGTTGGCTCTGCCGATACGCTTCAAGAAGTTACTGATAATGGAAATACAACGACTAATAGTGTAATATTTACAAGCACATCTTATGGCTCACAAGATTCTGAAAACTTTTACAGAATAAAATTAAATGATGTTGGTGGCACAGCAAATGATGTTGGTATAGGAATGCCAGACCAATATTCAATGGGCTTTAATATTACTGCTGGTGGAACATTTAGGTTTTATGGAGGTACTGGTGGAGAAAGAATGCGTTTGACATCTGGCGGAAACGTACTAATTGGAACAACAACTGATGATGGCTCTAATAAACTGCAAGTTAATGGAGCTGCAAAATTTAGCACAAAAGTTCAAACACCAATAATACAAGAAACTGGAACTAATTCTGATATAAAATTTAAAAAATATGATGGGACTGATTTAGCTGTGATTAGCGGAAGTTCTTCAAATTTTTTAAT
>VMHT01221233.1_pt1 | contig 15491 bp, 19 predicted proteins | sample 4693611 | NCBI WGS metagenome assembly VMHT01 (sample SAMN12280063, study PRJNA550983) | marine metagenome | isolation source: seawater sampled from same location over 5 years 0.02-0.2 micron viral filtrate | place: USA: collected off the coast of southern California halfway between the port... ... | reverse complement strand
GATCGGATGCCGCTATTTAATGGTGCTACCTCTCATAGTTTAAATCAAATTGAAAAATATTTAGAAAATTTCAAATCTGAGAATAAAAATAATAACTTAGGTGGCTTATTTAGAATAAAACATAAAAAAATTTTTTTGCTTATAGACACTGATAAGCCTCCTGAAAAAAGATTCTCAAAATCGTATCAATCAGGACCTTTATCTTTTGAATATTTTTTAGATGGAATTAAAATAATCACTAATTCTGGATTTGGTAATCATATTTCAAAAAAGGCCGAATTACTAAGCAGACTTACTGCATGTCAATCAACTTTAACCATTAACGACACTTCAATAACAAATTTTGAAAAAAATGAAATGATCAACAATGTTTTTGGTAATTCAATTAAAAATAGTTTTAGGTCGTTTGACTTTTCCTCAAAAAATGAAAATGGCCTAATAGGATGCTCTGCATCTAATAATGGTTATGAAAAAAGATTTGGATGCACTCACAAAAGAGAAATTTACGTGGATAAAGATAGCAATTATCTTAAAGGCACGGACCATATCTATAAAACAAAGGATGGTTATCCCATAAGATATGCTTTTAGATTCCACATTAATCCAGATCTGAGTGTGATTAAAACTATGAGTGGAAATAGCGCTTTAATTCAAATTTCTAAAAATAAATCCCTTCTATTTAGTGTTAAGGATGAAAATTTGGAGATAGAAAAAAGTATATTTTTTGGTGAAAAAAAAATAATAGATAGTTCTTGTATAACTATTAGTGGTAATTTAGTTAATAAAAATAAAATCTTTAATTGGGAAATTAGGAAAAATATTTAATAATGAATCTTAAAATTAAAAATGCTCTAATATCTGTCGCTAATAAAGAAAATCTTATCTCGATTCTTAAAACCTTAAAAAAATTCAATATTAAAATTATAAGTTCGGGAGGAACGTATGCTTCTATAATTAAATTAGGATATCAATGTACGGAATTATCCAAATATACAGGTTTTAAGGAAATGTTAGATGGAAGAGTTAAAACTCTTCATCCTAAAATACATGCGGGCATTCTTCACGATAGACAAAATATGAAACACAAGAACGAGATGTCCAAGCAGAATTTTCCAGCTATTGATCTAATTGTAGTAAATTTTTATCCATTTCAAAAAGTAGTTACAAACACAAAAAACCCAAATCAAATAATAGAAAATATTGATATTGGTGGTCCAACAATGGTGAGAGCTGCTGCGAAGAATTTTAAAAACGTAACAATAATAACAAATAAAAATGACTATAAGTCCTTAATAAGTGAATTACAAACTTATGAAGGAAAAACAACTTTAAAATTTAGAGAGCTGATGTCTTCTAAAGCATTTGGATTAACTGCTTATTATGACGCAATGATAGCAAATTGGTTTAACAAAAAACTAAATATCAAATTCCCAGAAAGGAAAACTATCTTTGGAAGAAAATTACAAAGATTAAGATATGGAGAAAACCCACACCAACAAAGCTCCATATATGTAAGTGACTATGATGACAAAAAATTAGGATTTAATCAAATTCATGGAAAAGAGCTGAGCTATAACAATTACAATGATATGTTCGCATCTTTAGAAATCTTAAACTCCCTAAAGAAAAATTCTGGAACTGTAATTATTAAACATGCAAACCCATGTGGAGTATCTGAAAATAAAAATTTACTTACTTCCTTTAAAAATGCTTTTATATCGGACCCTATAAGTGCTTTTGGTGGAGTTATTGCATGCAATTACAGGATTAATAAAAAAATTGCTCTTGAAATTAATAAAAATTTTTTAGAAGTTATTTTAGCAAAAGGTTTTGACAAAGTATCTTTGGAAATACTAAAAAAAAAAAAAAATTTACGTATAATTGATATTTCTAATTTTAAACTTAAAAATCTTACTTCTATTAAGTCGTTTGATGGATCGTTCTTAGTACAAAGTAAGGACAGTATCATTACAGAGAGAAAAAAATTAAAGTGCGTAACTAAATTAAAGCCTAAAAAAAAAGAATTAGCTGAAATTGAATTTGCTTTTAATGTTTGCAAGCATGTCAAATCAAACGCAATTGTGCTGTGTAATAATTTTTCAACTATTGGAATTGGGGCTGGTCAACCTAGTAGATTAGATAGTTGTAAAATCGCTGTACAAAAAGCTAAGCAATTTCAGCCAACTAAAATTAAAAATTCTATTGCTGCATCAGATGCTTTCTTTCCATTTGCAGATGGAATAAACACACTTATCAAAGCTGGGGTTAAAACTATAATCCAACCAGGTGGTTCAATTAGGGATCAGGAAATTATTAATGCTGCTAACAAAGGAAAAATTAAAATGTTTTTTACTGGTATTAGACATTTCAACCATTAATCAATTTTATCTAACTTTGCTGCTAAGATAAAGTCACTTTCAGCAAGCCCTCTTATAGCATGAGTAAAAATTTTTACTTTGCAATAACCCCAGCCAAAAGAAATATCCGGATGATGATTTTCTCTCTCTGCTATATCGCCAACTTTATTCACAAAGACTTGACTTTCTTTAAAGTTTTTAAAATTAAAATTTTTTGTTAAATAAAAACTTTTATCATTATCGCTCTTCACATACCAACCATCAACTTTTTTTAAATATTTGTGTATTTCACTTGTATCAAATGCTGGAATACTTCCATCACAGGCCACACATTTTTTTTTTGACAAATCAGACTTTATATATATCATGGAGCGTGCAAAGGGGTTCGAACCCTCGCCCTTCTCTTTCGCGACGAGACGCTCTACCACTGAGCTATGCCCGCAAAATAGGGAGTATAATACACTGTCTTATCGATGGTCAACCTTTATAAAATGTCACTTTCGATAAATAAATTTTTTTAATATAGTAATGGTAATGAAAAATTTTCCAGACATAATACCTGTCTTTCCACTTAGTGGTATCATATATTTTCCAAACACTAATTTACCACTAAATATTTTTGAACAAAGATATTTAGATTTAGTCAACGATGCTTTCAATAAAAATAAACTAATGGGTATGGTTCAGTCTAAAAAAGAAAATAATGCTGTTTATAGAGTTGGGTGTCTTGGAAAAATAAGTGGTTATGAAAAAAGTAAAGATGGAAGAATTCTTATAAATTTAACAGGAATTACAAGATTTAAAATTTTAGATGAAATAATAAATGATAAATTATACAGAGAATTTAAAGTAACTTATGAAATTTTTAAACGTGATTTATCTAGAGAAATAGAAGAAATTAACATCTATAATTTAATGCATAAAACTAAAATATTTTTTGAAAGAAACGGTCTTTTACTCAATTGGAAGGAATTTGAAAAACTTGATCAAGCTCAAAAAATTAACACACTTGCAATGATTTCTCCAATTACTAATGAGGAAAAACAAAAGCTTTTAGAAACGGTTTCCTTAGATGAAAAAGTTAAGACTCTTCTTAGTATAATTAGTTTTTACCTGCATGGGGTAAGCTTTGAAAATCAAACAATTCAATAATTAGTTGGCTGTCTTGTTCATCGAGTCAAAAAAATCGGCGTTATTTTTTGTATTCTTCAATTTGGATATTAAAAATTCGATCCCATCCATTGTTCCCATGGGGCTTATAATTCGTCTCAATACGTTCATCTTTGAAAGATCATCTTTTTCAAATAATAATTCTTCTCTTCTAGTCCCTGATCTAGTTATATCCAATGCTGGATAAATTCTTTTATCTGCAACTTTTCTATCAAGAATTAATTCTGAATTACCTGTGCCTTTAAATTCCTCAAAAATAACTTCATCCATTCTACTTCCTGTGTCTATTAAAGCTGTTGAAATAATTGTTAAAGAGCCACCTTCTTCAATATTACGTGCTGCACCAAAAAATCTTTTTGGTCTTTGAAGTGCATTTGCATCTACACCGCCTGTTAAAACTTTTCCAGAACTCGGTATAACTGCATTATAAGCTCTGCCTAACCTAGTAATTGAATCTAACAAAATAACAACGTCTTTCTTGTGTTCCACTAAACGTTTAGCTTTTTCAATAACCATTTCAGCTACAGCTACGTGTCTCGAAGCAGGTTCATCAAAAGTTGATGCAACAACCTCGCCTTTAACAGATCTTTGCATATCTGTTACTTCTTCGGGTCTCTCGTCTATTAGTAAAACCATTAGGTAACATTCTGGATGATTAGCTGTTATCGACTGGGCAATGTTTTGCAATATTATTGTTTTTCCTGCTCTTGGTGGTGATACAATTAATGACCTTTGTCCTTTTCCTATAGGGCTAACAAGATCAATTAATCTAGCGGTATTGTCTGGTTTCTTTTCAATTTTGGTAGTTTCGACTTCTAGCTTGATTCTTTCATTTGGATAAAGAGGCGTTAAGTTATCAAATGCAATTTTATTTTTACCTTTTTCTGGGTTATCAAAATTAATTTTATTCACTTTTAAAAGAGCAAAATATCTTTCCGCATCTTTTGGGCCTCTAATTTCTCCCTCAACAGAGTCGCCAGTTCTTAGTCCAAATCTTCGAATTTGGCTAGGACTTACATAGATGTCGTCTGGTCCAGGTAGATAATTAGACTCTATCGCTCTTAAAAAGCCAAAGCCATCTTGTAGCACTTCCAGCACTCCTATTGCTGTAATTTGTTCGTTTTTTTCTGCCAATTTTTTTAAGATTGCAAAAAGTATTTCTTGTTTTCTTAAAGTACTTGGATTTTCAATACCGAGTTTTTCGGCTTCATTAATTAGCTCGGCTGGTTTTTTTAACTTTAATTCTTGTAAATTCATGTGATTGAGATTGATAAAAGGAATGTACTGAAAATATATGTCTTTTTTATAATAATTCAAGTCTTATTATAAGGGCTTAAAAACTACAACAAATACAACAAGAATAAGTATTATTGTGGGTACTTCATTCACAATTCTGTAAAATTTCGAAGACTTTTGATTATTGTTTATAGAAAAATCGTTGAGGTATTTGCCTAGTAAAAAATGATAAAAAGTTAGGATTGATACTAATACTATTTTAATCTGCATCCATAATTCTAAAAAAATATTAAAACCGAGACTATGAATTAATAAAATACCAAACAACCAAGACAACATCATAGCTGGCATCATAATATAATTATAAAGTTTTTTTTCCATTACTTTAAAAACTTTTTTTTGAGATTCGTGCGTAGCCTCTGTATGATAAACAAAGATGCGGGGTAGGTACAACAAACCCGCCATCCAAGATATAATTGCTATAATGTGAAGTGATTTTAGTAATAAATATAAATTCATTTTTAAATATATTTTTTTACAAGCTTTTCGAAAAGTTCGATATGATCTGGTTGGTCATTTAGGCAAGGAATTAAATCAAAATTCTCACCACCGTTTCTTAAGAAACTTTTTCTTCCCTGGATATCAATTTCTTCCAATGTTTCAACACAATCTGAGGCAAAACCAGGACATATAACTAATAAATTTTTTATACCTTTACTCGGTAAGCTTTCCAACGTTTTATCTGTGTATGGCGTTAACCATTCTTGAGGACCAAATCTTGATTGAAAAGTGGTCTCAATTTCTATTAAATTATATTTCTCTTTGATAAGTCTAGTTGTTTTATGACAATAGCAATGGTAAGGATCTCCTTTATCAAAATAAGCTTTAGGGATCCCGTGATAAGAGGAAACAATTAAGTCTGGTTTCCAATGAATTGACTTAACTTTCCTTTTAATACTATTCACAAGGGCGGTTATGTAAAAAGGATCGCTTTCGTAATGAGGTACTATTTGTAAGCTAGGCTGCCATCTCATGCTCATGAGAGATCTATAGACCTCGTCACAGACGGTGGCCGTTGTAGCGGCAGCATATTGTGGGTATAAAGGTAAAATAACTATATTTTCGCATCCTGAATTTTTAAGTAAATTTAATTTTGAATTAATACTCGGATTTCCATATCTCATCGCAAAATCTACGATTACTTCTTCATTGCTAATCTTGTTATTTAACTTTTGTGTTTGGTTTTTAGTAAAATACAATAAGGGTGACTCGTTTGTATCCTGTCTCCATATTTTTTTATAAGCATGCGCTGTTTTTGAAGGCCTGAATGTAAGTATAAATAAATTTAGTATAATTTGCCATAGTATCGGGTTAACCTCGATGACTCTTCTATCGGATAAAAACTCGTTCAAATATTTTCTAATATCCCACCAGCTAGTTGAATCTGGTGTACCTAAATTTATTAATAAAACTCCTGTTTTACCGAATTTAACCTTTGGATGATCAATTTGCATTTTAATACTTTCTATAAAATTCTATTAATTTATTTACTTTATCTGGGTCTGTTTCAGGAAGCAAACCGTGTCCTAAATTGAAAATATAAGGAACCCCCTTGTAAATATCCAAATACTTTTTAACATTATTAAAAATTTCTTGTTCTGATGATAATACGATTTCTGGATTTAAGCCTCCTTGAAGGACAACATTTCTTAAATTTTCTTTAGCCCAATAAGGATCAATGTCATAATCTAAATTTAACCCGTGAGGTTTAACAATATTATTAAACTCTTCATAGTTCTTATTAATACCCTTAGGAAAACATATAACAGGTATATTTTTTTCTTTACAAAAATCAACTATCTTTAAATTTGGTATATAACAATAATTAGGTAGATTTTTTTGTGGTATTAAACCTGCCCAGGAATCAAAAATTTGAACAACGTCAGCTCCTGCATCTATTTGATTTTCGATATGTACGCATAAATATTCATGTAGTTTATCTAAAATTAAACTAACTTCGAATTCTTTTTCTTTCAGTTTCACATAATCTATTTTTTTCTTACTTTGTTTAATACCCAGCATATATATTAACAAAGTCCATGGCGCCCCTATAAATGCGATTAATGATTTTTTTTTATTTAATTTTTCTCTTGTTTTTTTTATTGCTTTATAAACTGGATACAATTTTTGAGTAAATGAGATTTTGTCATTATTTAAAAATTTTTTAAAATTAAATTCATCTAAAATTGGTCCTTGATTTTTTATAAATTCAACTTTTTGACCTAAAGCATAAGGAACCATTAAAATATCAGAAAAAATTATAGCTGAGTCTAAATCAAAACGATTTATAGGTTGAAGTGTAATCTCAGAGCTTAATTCACTATTTAAACAAAGTTTAATAAAATCTTTATTCTCAGATCTTATTTTTCTAAATTCAGGTAAATACCTTCCTGCTTGTCTCATAAACCAAATTGATTTACAATTTTTTCGATTTATTAAGATTTTTTTAAGATTACTCATTAAATAAAATTAAGTTTATAAGTATAGTTAGAGTTATAGGTCCTGTGAATTCGTTATATAACTATTTATACACTTATTATACATTGAACAGTTAATTTCTGCTTAATATTTTTAAGGATTTGAAGGGTTTATATATTTTATAAACATCTATAAAACAATATTATTAACATAGAATAAGATGTTAAATTTATGTTGATGGATGTTAGTTATTTTTAGAAACAACAACTAATATGGAATAAAAACAATTTATTATATATTTGTTAACACACTTATGAACGAAAAATACAATGTATATCTTGTGTCTGACTCTACCGGTGAAACTCTTGATAGAATTTTTCTTTCTCTTAAATCTCAGTTCGCAAATTTTGAATATGAGAAGAAAGAGTTTGCTTTTGTTAGAACAGAACAGCAAATAAATAAAATTATTAATGAATGCAATCATTTAGAAAACGCTTTAATTCTTTATACGATTGTAGAAACTAAATTAGCTAAATATTTATCTACTAAAAGTGAAGAGAACAACGTACCTTGTTTTGGAATACTAGGTAATTTAATATTAAGCTTTTCTAAATTACTAAATCAAAAAGCTATTCACAAACCAAGTGCCCAGCATGTTCTTGATGAAGATTATTATAAAAGAATAGAGGCTATTCAATTCACAATGGCCCATGATGATGGAAAAAAAGTAGATGATATTAATAATGCCGATGTCGTTCTTTTAGGTGTAAGCAGAACTAGCAAAACCCCTACATCTATTTATCTTGCTAACAGAGGATATAAAACAGTTAATGTGCCTCTAGTTTTGGACCAGAAAATCCCCAATGGATTAGCTTCAAATAAAAAATCATGCATAATTGGACTCATTGCTGACCCAGAGAGGCTTGCAGATATAAGACGTAATAGAGTAGCAATTATGAAAGATAATAATTTGAAAGAGTACACAGATTTAAATTTTATAAAAAATGAAGTTGAAGACTCAAAAAAGATTTTTAAAAAAAATAATTGGCCAATTATCGACGTTACAAGAAAATCTGTTGAAGAAACAGCTGCTTCTATATTGAAAATTATAGAAATTAAAAAACATAAATGAAAATTATTCTTGCTTCAAAAAGCGGTGTAAGAAAAAAAATATTAGATAAGTACAATATAGATTGTGATGTAATCACGTCAAATGTGGATGAAGATGAAATAAAAGACTCTCTTTTGGCGGAAGGATCAGATCCGCTCAATATTTCAAAAAATCTTGCTGAAGTTAAGTCTATAAAAGTTAGTAGTAAAAATCCTGAAAGATTAGTACTAGGTGCGGATAGCGTTATTTCCTTGAACAATGAATTAATTAATAAGCCAAAATCTAGAAATGAAGCATTTCAAATTTTAAAAAAACTAAACAACTCTAAACATTATTTAATTAGTTCTGTCTGTATATCAAAAAATGGATCAATGATTTGGAATCATTCAGATTCGTCCGAACTTAAAATGAAAGACTTAACAGACGATGAGCTGTTACAATATCTTGATAAAATAAAAACAGAAACTTTAATGGCCTATGGCGTATATCAAATCGAAGCTGATGGTTTAGCCTTATTTGAGTATATTAAAGGAGATCAAGATTCAATTATGGGCTTGCCCATCAAGGATATAATAAATTACATTAATCAACATAACAAATGAAAAAAAAATTTGGCATAATAGGCAATCCTATAAAGCATTCTCTTTCACCTGTGCTTCATAATTATTGGTTTAAAAAATATGACATAGATGCTGAATATTCAATTATAAACACAGTAGAAAAAGATTTAACAAATATTATAAAAAAATTAAGAGACAAATCTTTAACTGGTGTTAATGTCACATTACCTTATAAGCAGAAGATTATTAATCACCTCGACATTTTGATTAATGATGCAGATCTAACTGGGTCGGTTAATACTTTACTTTTGGATAAAACAAATTCGGTAGTAGGAGAAAATACTGATGTATATGGTCTGCAAGCTGCTTATCTTAAAGAAATAGATAATGCTAAAAATAGTAAAGTATTAATTATTGGAGCTGGCGGAGTGTCACCTTCAATAATACTATCATTAGAAAAATCGGGAATTAAAAATATATCAATAATTAATAGAACTATGGAAAAGTGTTTATTTTTAAAAAAAAAGTTTAATAATTTAAAAATTTTACCTTGGAACGATCTCGAGACTGAAATTGGAAACTATGATCTAATTTTTAATGCGACCAGTCTAGGTTTGAAAAATGGACAAGAATTTGATTTTGATTTCGTTAAATGTAAAACGAGCTCTATATATATTGATACAATTTATAATCCTCTAAAGACAAAAACATTAAAATTTTTAGAAAATCAAGGGGTTAGAGTTTTCAATGGACTTGATATGTTCATATATCAAGGACAAAAATCTTTTTACTTATGGAACAAAATAAACCCAGAAATAGATCAAGATTTAATTAATCTGTTACTATCAAAACTAAAATGATAAAAATTGGTATTACAGGTTCTATTTCTTCTGGAAAAACTACCGCTAGTAAAATTATATCTAATAAAAAAAGACCTTTATTTAGTGCAGATAAAACAGTCAAAGATTTATATAAAAATAATAATTTCAAAAAATTAATAATAAAAAAATTTAACATCAAAAATAAAACAGATGTAAAAAAATCGATAAAAAAAAAAATTTTTAAAAATAAAGTAAATATAAAAAAATTAGAAAAAATAATTCACCCTATTGTGAGAAAAAAAATGAGAAAATTTTCTTTCAAAAATAAAAAAAAAAGAATCATTTTTTTCGAGATACCATTGCTTATAGAGAGTAAATTGATGAGTTATTTTGACGTTATAATTTTTATTAAAGCAAAAAGAAAATTAAGGCTAAAAAGGTTTAATGCCAAAGGTGGAGATGAAAAGTTATTTAATATAATGAATAAAAGACAATTATTGGATAAAAAAAAAATAAAATTTTGTGATCATGTCGTTGTTAATGAAAAAAATTTTAATATTTTAAAAAAAAACTTATTAGATATAATTGACTTATATGTATGAAATATTTTTAGACACTGAAACAACAGGATTATCATATAAGGACGGTCACAAGATTGTTGAAATAGCCTGTATCGAAACAAAAGATTTAATACCAACAGGGAATGTTTTTCACAAACTATTAAATCCAAAAAGAGATGTGCCAAATGAAGCTTTTAAAATTCATGGTTTTTCAAAAGAGGCTCTACAAGACAAAGAGACCTTCGAACAAGTTGCAGATGAATTCTTGTTTTTTATAAAAGAAAAGAAGATCATAATTCACAATGCTCCTTTCGATTTAGGTTTTTTAGATGGCGAACTAAGCTTTATAAAAAAAAATAAGATTGATAAAAAATTTGTAGTAGATACGCTTGAGACTGCTAGAAATAAATTTCCAGGCTCATCAAATTCTCTAGATGCCTTGTGTAGAAAATTTAATATAGATTTATCGAAACGAGTAAAACACAACGCTTTGCTTGATTGTGAATTATTGAGAGAAGTTTATATAAATTTATTAGAAGTAAGAGAACCTAAATTCAATCTCTCAAATAATAATACAGAACAAAATATATTTAAAACAAAAGAATATAATAAAAATGTCGTTAAAATTTCTGATGTAGAGTTAAAAAAACATAAAGACTTTCTTAAAAGTGAATTAAAGAAAAATTTTTATTGAACTTTTCTCAGATTAAAGAGTTTTTCAAAATCAACACGTTCGTTTATCTTTACATCTTTAAACCCTGAGTTTTCAAATAAAAAAATGAATATTTGTCTTAACTCTGGATAAATTTTTGATGGGACATTTATTAAAATTATTTTCTCTATTTCTTCTCGTTCAATATTATCATTATCTAACTCTACTATTGTAGAAAAAATTATTTTTGTATCTACTTTCTCAAAATCTTTTTTGATCGGATTTAATGTTAACGTCAATAGAACTTCTATAATATTTTCTTTGACTTGAGCACTTTTAATATCAATATTGATTTTGTAATTTGATATTTCTTTAGAAAGTAAAAAAAAAGTTTTTGGGTTAGGAATATTGAACTTTAATTCTTTAATATATTTTCCAATAATTTTATAATTCATTTTTTTTCTTATCTACTATCTCTCCATCAATAGTTTTACTTTGAGTTTTGATATCTTTTTTTACTTTGTTTTTCAAAGCTAAACCTAGCAAAATTTTTCTAGTGAAAGGAATAAGCAGCAAGAAACCAAAAAAATCTGTAAAAAAACCAGGAACAATTAATAACAATGCAGCTATAGCTATAGATGCACCAGACATCATTTCATAAATTGGCAATTTATTTTGATAAAAATTTAACATACCAGATTTTAATGTCTGAACCCCTTGTAGTTTAGCAAAATAAATACCAATTATTGCAGTCAGTAGAATGAGAGTTACTGTATTTAACGCGCCAATTTGGCCACCTACCTTTATTAATAAGAATATTTCCAGTGAGGGTATTCCTATAAAAATAATAAAAAATGGGTTCATTTGTCTGATACAAAAATATATGATTAATGTATATTTATCAAATTATGAGTAATAGTTTTGGCTATATAGATATAATTTTATTAGGAATGATTGCGGGGTTTATCATCTTGCGACTTAGAAGCATATTAGGCAGAAAAACTGGTCACGAGTCTAAAGTCTATCCAGGATTTGCTGAAAAAGAATTTAAGATGCCCAAGAAGGAAGTTAAGCCAATAAAGAAAAATTTAAATATTTTAGAAGGTAAAGATAAAAAAGAATTTTTAAGAGGCGCAGAAGTCGCTTATGAGAGTATTCTAACCTCTTTTGCAACAGGAGATTTGATAAAATTAAAAAGCTTATTATCATCTAATATGTTTTCAAATTTTTCAGAAGCCATTAAATCTAGAAATAAAGAAGGCATAAAATCTGAATTTACATTTATTGGTGTAAAGGAGTCATCCGTAGAAGAATATGAGAAAATTAAGGATAACTTATTTGCTACAGTAAAATTTGTTGCTGAAGTCATTTCTGTAAAAAAAGATAAAGAAAATAAAATAATAGAAGGTAATCCAGATAAAATTAAATTTGTTACTGACAGCTGGAAGTTTACAAGAAACGTAAATCAAAAAGATCTTAATTGGAATTTGTCTGAAATTATCAATAAGTGAAGAAAAAAAAAGAATCTCTACAAGAAGATAAAAAAACTTGGGAAGATTATATTAAAAACCCTTCCGATATTTACGATAAAGATATATCAAGCAAAATTCAGAGAAGAGAACGTTATAAATTTGATTTACATGGGTTCACTTTGGACGAGGCAAACAAAAAAGTTAAGGAAATCATACATCATTGTATTAAAAATAAATTTAGAGAACTACTACTAATAACGGGAAAAGGAATGCATTCAACAAGTGATGAAAACGTTTATATATCTATGAAGTTGGGGAAATTAAAATATTCGATTCCAGAGTTTATAAAAACTGATTCAGAACTAAATAAACTTATTATTTCAATAAATGATGCTGAAAAGAAAGACGGTGGCGAAGGAGCAATAATAATTAAATTAAAAAATTTATAATATAAATTTAGATAAATCAGTATCCTTTACTAAGTTGCCCAAATTATCTTGTACGTACTTCTGATCTACAGTAATTGTTTCTCCCGCTCTATCAGTTGCATTAAAACTAATATCATCTAAAACTTTTTCAATTATAGTATGAAGTCTTCTTGCACCTATATTTTCAACAGATGAATTTACTTCTGCAGAAATTTTTGCAAGCATATCAATACCGTCATCTGTAAATTTGAGTTTTACATTTTCTGTATTTAACAATTCTTTGTATTGTTTGATTAAGCTGTTATCGGGCTCTTTTAGAATCCTTTTAAAATCATCTTCTCTTAGCGCATCCAATTCAACTCTTATTGGTAATCTACCTTGTAATTCAGGTAATAGATCAGAGGGTTTAGCTAATTGAAACGCTCCAGAAGCAATAAATAAAATATGATCTGTTTTAATTGGACCATGTTTAGTACTTACAGTCGTACCTTCAATAAGAGGTAGCAAATCTCTTTGTACTCCTTCTCTTGAAACATCACCTCCTACCCTGTCACTTCTTGCAGAAACTTTATCAATCTCGTCTAAAAAAACTATTCCATTTTCTTCTGTAGTCTTTTTTGCTTCTTTTATGATCTTGTCTTCTTCAATCATTTTATCAGATTCTTGAGCAACTAAAATGTCATGGGATTCTTTTACGGTCATCTTTTTCTTTTTTCCTTTTTTGTTTCCCATTGATTTTCCAAGAATATCTCCAAGATTCACCATCCCTACATTTCCACCAGGCATACCTGGAATTTCAAAACTTTGTAAACCAGTAGCAGTATTTTGAACTTCTATCTCAATTTCATTACTATCTAAGTCACCATTTCTAAGTCTTTTTCTAAAACTCTCTCTAGTTGCAACACTAGCTTTATTTCCCACAAGAGCATCAAGAACTTTTTCCTCAGCTTTTAGTTCTGCTTTTGCTTTAACCTCTTTTCTTCTTCTTTCTCTTTCCATTGCTATAGCGATTTCAATCAAATCTCTGATGATTTGTTCTACATCTCTTCCAACATAACCAACTTCTGTAAATCTAGTTGCTTCGACTTTTATAAATGGAGCTTCTGCTAATTTAGATAATCTTCTGGATATTTCAGTCTTGCCTACACCTGTTGGGCCAATCATTAAAATATTTTTTGGAAGAACTTCATCTCTCATTTCATCAGATAAAGCTTGTCTTCTCCATCTGTTTCTTAATGCAACCGCAACAGCTTTTTTAGCATCTTTTTGACCAATTACGTATCTGTCTAGTTCTGAAACTATTTCTCTAGGAGATAAAGCACTTACTTTTGAATTTTCTTTTTCTTTTTTTACTACTTTTAAATTTGTAACTTTATTTGTTGGTCCCATATTAAACTTTTTCTACTGTAACGTTGTTGTTAGTAAATACACATATGTCAGATGCAACTTTAATAGATCTTCTAGCAATATCCTCAGCACTCATATCTGTTTCGGCTAATACTTTTGCTGCTGCAAGAGCGTAATTTCCACCTGATCCAATTCCAATTATTCCATCCTCTGGTTCCAAAACATCACCTGTCCCAGAAATTATAAAACTATGTTTTTTATCTGCTACAGCCATTAAAGCCTCTAATCTTCTTAAAAATTTATCACTTCTCCAATCTTTAGCTAACTCCACCGCTGCTCTTTGTAAATTACCCGCATGCTTTTCAAGCTTTGCTTCTAGTCTCTCAAATAAAGTAAGTGCGTCGGCGGTTGAGCCTGCAAACCCTGCTATTACTCCTCTGCTTTCAATTTTTCTTACTTTCTTAGCTTTACTTTTTAAAACAGTATTGCCCAAGCTAACCTGTCCATCTCCAGCCACAACAGTTTCACCATTTTTTCTAAGTAAGACAATCGTTGTTCCATGCCACTTTTCAGCTGTATTCATATCGTTATATGTGGAGATTAATTTTAGATCTTCAATGGTGAATCTGATTTATTGATAAAATGACCGATTATATATATATCAAAGATAAACTAGAGATAATTTATGGCAAGAAAAGCAAAAATTAGTAGAAAAACAAAAGAAACTAGTATTTCCGTCTCAGTAAACCTAGACGGTAAAGGTAAATATAAAATTAAAACTGGGATTGGTTTTTTAGATCACATGTTAGAACAGCTGTCTAAACACTCTTTAATTGACTTAGAAGTTACTGCAAAGGGTGATACTCATATTGATTTACACCACACTACAGAAGACACAGGTATAGCTATCGGCGAAGCTATTAAAAAAGCTGCTGGTAATAGAAAAGGCATAAGAAGATATGCGTCAACAATGATACCAATGGACGAAACTCTAAGTAGAGTATCTATTGATGTATCTAACCGTCCTTATTTAATTTGGAAAGTTAATTTAAAGGTAGAAAAATTAGGTGAGATGGATACAGAACTATTTAAAGAATGGTTCCAGGCTTTTTCACAGTCTGCTGGTGTTACTTTACACGTAGAAAATATTTATGGTGAGAATAGTCACCACAAAATTGAGTCTTGTTATAAAGGTTTAGCTAGATCATTAAAAGATGCTCTAGAAGTTGATAAAAGAATTAAAAACTCAATACCTTCGACTAAAGGCTCTATTTAAATTTGATGAACGTCACAATTGTT
>VMHT01069539.1_pt1 | contig 15496 bp, 8 predicted proteins | sample 4693611 | NCBI WGS metagenome assembly VMHT01 (sample SAMN12280063, study PRJNA550983) | marine metagenome | isolation source: seawater sampled from same location over 5 years 0.02-0.2 micron viral filtrate | place: USA: collected off the coast of southern California halfway between the port... ... | reverse complement strand
CCATACGAACTACCTGTCGCCCTATATCAAAGGCTTTTAGTCTGAACGCTTCTGTAGCACTTTCATTAAAACCAAGTTTATCTTCTCGTCTTTGTAAAGACTTAGCAAAAGACGTTTCTGGTAATGTGTCTATGAACATATTAATAAATTCTTCTTTGGTCGAGTCGCTTGCTTTAGCTTTTTCTAAAAGTCTTAGTGTTTGTCCGACAAAAGATTGTGGAGGCGCATTTTTAAATGATATAGAACTTCTTTCTGCGTATGTCTGTATTCCTGTAACATCAGGATTAGTTTCAATATCAGCTATGGTCGCATCTCTTGATACGTTACTGGTAAATGCCCTTATAACTGGCTCGCCGTTGTACTCATAGTACAGCCAAAAATCACCATTACGTGTGAGCGGAAAGTATGGTTCTATATTCTGTTTATCAAATAGTCTTGCGAATACTTGGTTTTTAAGTGCAACTTTTTGTTCTTCTGGAGCAGGGTTACCTTTCTCATCAACTAAACTATCAATACGACCCTCTACAACTTTTTTCATTTTCTTGTAATCTTCAAAGTAGAAATCACGTAAAGTTTTGTATAAATCTTGTCCGTCTTTTCCTAAACTATCATAGTCTTTTCGCAGTGCCTTATATGCTGTAAGTTGTTCACCTGAGTAATCACTCTCCTTCTTACTAGGATCAACTCGTTGTATCGTGCTGTTGTGAACTACGCTGTTAAAAGTTTCTACTAATCCTTTATTGTTTTTAGCCCAGTTTTCCAAAATCGTTAACATGCCATCTGCTCGTTTATCAGACCTACTCATGGCTCCTTCTTGTAGCTCAAATAACTCGAAAAGCTCTGCACCCTTTATTTTACCCGCTAATTCGGGGTTACTTTCAGCTACTTTACCCGTCACTGCGAAACGACCCATACCAAGCACATCAACTAAAAATGATTGAGCAGGTAGTGCCATGAAAAATGCTTGTTTTGGTAAATTATATGATTTTGATTTGAGAGTAAGAAAGTCATAGACCCTTGCCAAAAAGTCGCTTTTTGATGTTTGATTTTTTATATCGTCTATAGTCTTTTTATAACTACCTCCAAGTCCTTTTGTGAAATCCTGCACTTCTTTAGACCCAAGACCGGATATCATGTTTAACATACCAGCATTACGGGTAGCAGGAGCAGGAGCTAAGATGTTATCAATTAACCGATCAGCTTCTGTCAACGCCGAACTAGCTGGTGGCTTAGTGTTCATACCAAACAGTTTGCGTAAGAAGTTTGCGATTGAGTTCATCACTCTTTGGAGTGCATTTAACTCAGAGCCTTTCGTATTCATCAAAGCTAACTTTGAACGAAACTCTGGGTTACTAAATACTTCTGCTACAAACTCATCTAAACTAGTCGCACCGTATGCGGTGTCTAGTCGGTCTTTTACGTCTTCAAACAACTGTGTAAGTTGTTTTGTCATGGGATGGGATGGTTTTGCTAATGTAGCTGACGTAGCCGCGTGCGCCATTTCATGCAATATAGTATGTGCATTCATACCCGCGTCTGGTCTGATTTCTATTGTGTTTGTCTTTGGAACAAATCTACCTACAATATTTTCAGGTAGTTTAGTTGTTATTGATATTTTTGTAGTGCCAGCGACTTCAGCTAGTTTAATAGCGGCGTTTCGCACGCGAGTGTTCTGTGTTGTAGCGGCTAGATATTGTAACGCTTTTACAATAGAACCTTCTTTAAGGGCGGCTATAATTTCTGGATGAAGTGGGGCAGATGAGGCCGCAACAGCATCTTTTGATAAATCTAAACCATCTAAAAGATCACGTCCAAAAGTTATTTGGTCAGATATGTCTGCATTTGCACGATCCGAATCAGAAACCAAATCTTGGTCAGCAATTTTCCCTAGACGGGTATATAACTGCATCGTGCTAGATACAGTATCTCCAATTGTTTGAGTTACACCTTCTCCAAATTCTTTGCCGAGCGCAGTGCCTACTGAATCTTCAGCTTTGCGATCTGATGCGGCTTCTGCTCGTTCATCCGCTTCTTTTTTTCGTACTCTTAGTTCTTCTGCTTTTCGACTTTCAATGACAAAATCAAATTTTTTGCCACTTTGTCTTCTTGCAATTTTATTAAATTCTATAGTTTCTGCTTTAATTCTTTCTTCAAGCAGTTTATTTACCGCAGGACTTAAATTACCACTTATCCATTCTGATGCGGCTTTCGCAACTTCCTTATTACCTTGTCCAGAAAAAAATGCTTTTTGTTCTGCTACAGTAATATCTGAAAAAGCCTTTATATCTAACTCAGGTGCGTCTTTGCCCTTTAATTTGTCTGAGGTAGGGGTAAACTGGTATGCCGAATTACCTGTACCACCATTCAATAAATCATGTGCTATTAAAGTAATTGCATCTTCAATACGTGGTTTTTTTGCAAAATATAATCTAACCGCTTTTAGAGGATCTTGTTTGCCTTTTTGGGCTTCTTGAGGGTCTGCAACACGATTAAGGACACTGGCTATTGTTGTTTTATCAGTTTCAGTGGCGACATTTTCTTTAGAAGAATCATAGATGGTGTTATACCACTCTGATGACTGATCCTTAACCACACTATCACGTGCCTCTTTTAATTTTTGATCCCCTTCAGTTGCTACACGTAACGGAACTCGTTTTGGTTTTGCTTCACTCTTTAGTTTTTTTGCTTTTTGTGCCTCTCGTTTCTCCTCTCTACTTTTGATGCGGCTAGGGGTCAGAGTTTCAGGTATAGCTACTTGTGCAGACCTGTCTAGCTGTGTTGTATCAGTTTTTGCCGGGGGCGGGGATGTAGTAGGTGTCTCCGTCTTAACCTCTTTTTTCTTTTCTGGTTCAGGAGTCTTCGCGTCTGCACTTTTTTTGCTCCTTAGCTTTTGTATAGTTTTTTTAGTTGTCGGTTTGGGTTTAGCTAATGGAGCGGGTTCTCCTTCCTTTGCTCTATCAGGTCGTCCAGTGTCAGTATCAGGGCTATCCAATCGTCTTGGTTCAGGTGCTCTAGTGCCTCTGGCACTCGTATCGGCCTGTTCAGTCTGTTGGCCCCGAATATCGGGTGTCGGTACAATAGTTGGAATGCTAGTTCTATCTGTTTCTTGTTCAAGTTGTCTAGGTTCAACATCTTCCGTCCTCGCTTGCCTCGCACCCTCTGACACCCGCCCACGTGTATCGAATAGTTGCATTTGCTCATCAGGCACATTCTCTAAGAACTTAGTTACTTTAAATTTAGTGCCTTCGGTCACCTTGTTTTCTGGTTGATTCACGTAATCAGTAAGTTGTTTACGTACAAATTCCATGTCTTCAGGTTTTGATAGGTCACGACCTACAACACGTTTAATAACAGGGGCAGTTTTTACAATACCAAGTCTATTTAAGTCTGTTTTTGTTACTTTTTTAGGTTTTTTGTCAACGTCTTGAGATTCGGTAGCAGTGAGCCTTTGAGGTGGACGTGCTTCAAAATCTGCTCTACGGCTACGACGTGCGCCCCCACGAGGGCCAAGTATTTCACCCTGTTGTGGTTCATCACGTGTAAACAAATCAGGTTGTGTTTCTGGACGTGGAGTTTTTGGTGTAACAGTAGTTGGAGTGGTTAGTGGTGGGGGTCTACGAATACCACCTTGTCTATTAAACATCTCCATTTGTTGTTCGCGTTGTAAACGAGTCTCTGCTTCTGGACGCGTTTCTATACCTGCTAATTCTTGTTGTTGGTCAATAAAACGTGGTTGAGTGCTTCTATCTTCTGGTTCTGGACGTTCAAATGTAGCCACCCGACTCTGAAGCGGAAATAAGTCGCCTGTTCTTCTACGTTCTTTTTCTTCAAAAGCTAAACCTCTACGTCGTGCCTCTCTACGTTCATTTGCTTCTTTGGCTTTTGCTCTAGCACGTTCTGCAACTACATCTACTTCAGCAGGTGGTTTTTCAAGTTCTTCAATCACTGCTCGCGCAGTGGGAGGAAGTTTACCTCTAAGTTCACGGTCTTCAATAGTCGTTCTTTGTGCTTGCACTTTTGCGGCTTCTTCAAGATTACCTTCAGCAACTAACTCCTCTACACGTTCTTGTAACTCTTCTTTAGTTTGTGGTGCAGGTAGTCCTCTAGGTCTAGTTTCTTCTTGTTGTGTAAGTTGATACGTTATTAATTCTTCTGGGGTATTAGCTACAGTCCCATCAGGCAACGTCTGAGGTTGAAACCCAGTGCCGGGCGGTAATTTATCTTGTGGAGGTGGTAATTTATCTTGTGGAGGTGGTAATTCTAATAACTCACGTTGTTTGTTGGATACTTTTTTACCTGCAAATGAATCAACAAGAAGTTGAACTATTGCACCAGCACCGCCACCGATAGTGCCAGCTTCTCCAAGACCTTCTACTATTTCTTGACTAGGGTTATACCCTCGTTCAATTAAATTTTGTAATGTTTCGGATGCAACTTCTTGTGCGGCTTCAACGCCTCCAGTAACACCTGCTCTCTTAATCCTACTGGCAAAATCTGTGACCTCCTCTGGCCCAAACTTATTTACAAGTTCTTCAGCGAATGGCGCACGTAATTTTGTAAATATACGTCCAAGAGGTATGATTTCTAATGCGCCGGGAAGTATGCCTTTAAGAGCGGCTGTGGAGCGTTCTTCTTCTGTTGCATCTTCTTCTCTGGCACGTTCACTTGCTTCGCCAGAACCAGCACCAATAGCAAGCGCACCTGCGGCTGGTAGAGCGGCAGGGCCAAGTAAGACAGTGGGGAAAAACCCAAGAATCGAACCAACGCCTTGCGCTAATCTGTAGGTAATAGCTTCTTTGTCACCACCTTCGGGGGTTATAGCATCAGCGGCTTTTTTAATTACTTCTCTAGCGGCAGTTTCATTATCTTCCTCAAGCAGTGTTGCCGCACCAAGCGCGGCTGTTTCAAATAAACCTACAGCACCAGAAGTAAGTCCGGTAAGTATATCTTCAACAAATCCTGATTCTTCTTCTTCTTCAGGTTCTACTTTAATACTATCAATATATGCTTGTTGACCAGCGGTTAGTTCTGTTGGTTTCTTTATATCTTCCGCAGGATCAATATAATAAGCAATAGCTTGATTAATTTGGTCTTGGGTGGCATTTTCTGGGCCTTCTATTTCGTATTCAGCCCCGTCTGGCCCAATTCCTGTGTATAAAGGCATGTTATGGTTTTCTCACTGGTGCGCTAAACCCACTAATTTCTTGTTGTAATTGTCTATTTAATGTTCGTAGTTCTTTTGTGGATTGCTCTACTGCTTCATTTTGTTGTTCTGAAAGAGCCTGAAGACGTGCGGTTATTTCTTCTGGAGAACCACCAAGAAGCGTTGCTTTCTCACGTGCTTCTACAAACAATTTTGTATATGCACTTTCAATTTTACCAATTGAGGCAAGTATTTGTTGTTGCACTTGTTGTTTAGCAGTTATGCTTTTTGCTTCATACCCTAATCTTGTAATTTCATTTTTTTCTTGTGCTAGAGTACCTTCAATTGTTTTTATACCTAAAGTAAATTGTTGGTCAGCAACTTTTAAAGCGGCTTCTAATTCCAATGCGCGTTGTCTATCAGCGGCTGTCAAATTAGCTTGATCTACACTTAAAAGACGATCTGCTGTTTTTTGTGCCGCCTCTCTTTCTTCGTTAGTTATATCAAGTTGTTTTCCAAGAGCGGCATCTGATCTAGCTTGTTCAGTTTTTCTTGTACTTTCTTCAGCCACACTTCCTTTTTCTCTAACCGTTCTACTCCGAGCAAGCACTTCATCAAAGTCTGCCTTTCTCTTCTCAAATAAGTCTTGTTGTGCTTGTTCTTGTGCTCTTTCTGCCTGTAGGCCAGCGATTGTACCTCTCGCCCCTGCAATACCCGCAGTGCTACTACTTGCCATACCTGCTAGTTGTGAAAATATTCGTTGAGTTCTTAGCTTCTCTGGGTCAAGTAAGCCTTGTTCTATTTCTTTTCTTTCATCTATTAGTGCTTGTATTCCTGCTTTTTCTTCTTCGGTATCGCCAAGTCTATTCTGAACTCTGTCAAAAGCCTCTGTCCCTTTTTGCTCTACATCAACATCTTGTATAGCTTTATATTGGTCTTTAAAAGATTCAAGACTTGGTAAATTTGGCTCATAGTCCTCTGCTTTAAGGTCTGGTCGAGCAGTAGGTATTCCAACTTTGTCAGCCGTAATTCCTACATTAGCAAAAAGGTTAGGTTTTGGCTCTTGCTCCCCTAACGCTTTATTTACTCGATTTATTGCTTCTCTGCCAGCTTCGCTAGACCCTGCTTCGCCATAAGTAGACGGAACACTTGACTCAGGCAAGAACTGACTGCTTGTTTTAGGTTGAGTTTGTGTTTGTGTTTGTGTTTGACTCAAAAGATCATCAACAGACATGGGTGCTGTCGTTTCTTCTAAGGAATAATCAGTTCTTGCATCGGGTACAGATGTATCACCTACTTTTTTTCGCCTTTCCATTTCCGCTTCTATAGCTCTTCTACCAGAAAAAAGAGGTATGTTTGAAGGTGTGTCTTCTACCTGCTCTGAAAGGTACTCTCGTTGTTTACTAATTTTTTGCAATATTTGAGTTTTAGTGTTGTCTGGTAGTGCTTCAAAATCGGCCTTAGAATATCCAAGTACTCTTAACTCTGCCTCTGTTGGACTATCATCCCCAGTAAACATTTGTTTAATTCTCTGTTGGGCAGACCCATAGATTTGACTAGCTGGAACAGGCGGACGTTGTAGCATAGGGGTAAATTGCCCAAATTTCCCTTGCACTTGTGAGCCTGTATGCCCTGCAAACCCAACAATACCACCATTTTGCATACGCATATTTGGTGCAGGTGCATTAGGTAATCCTGCTTGTGCAACACGTTGTACGTTTTGTTGAGAACGTGCTTGTTGTTGAGCCATTGTCTGCCCAACTTGTTGTGCCAGTTCGTTTTTAGTTAGTTCAGCAACTTGTGCTTCTCGTTGTTGTTTAATTGTTTGTGGGTTATTTTGCAAAGACAATTGCATATCGCGCATAACGTCTTCTTTTTGTTTTTTTAACCTTTGAAGCGCAAGCAAATCTAACAATTCTTTCTTTCGACTATAATCTTGCATTAGCTTTTGTGGGTTACCCCCACTCGCCATAATTCTTTGTGAGATTTGATCGTCGATGCCGCGATTAATCATAGTTGTCACCCAAATAAACTTTGATACAGAGAACCGATTCCAGATATTTGACCTGCTAGTTCAGCTACCCCACTAGGTTGTTGATAAGCATAAGTCTGTGTTGCCAATGGCAACCCTTGTAAGAGAGACTGTTGATACTGCACTTGTCTAAACGGGTAATCTCGTTCCTCTCGAAACTGTGCCATATCTGCTTCTATACCTTCAGATTCTATACCTCTTTGTATAGCACCCAACTCAGCTTGCCTAGTCAAAGCTGAAAGACCGTATTGATTAGCTAAAGTCTGTGCCTGTTGTTGTCGGTCTTGTTCAACATTAAATTGTTGTCTACCTCGATCAAACGCAGTGGCATAACCAGTGCCAGTAATATTAGCTATGTTTTGTAGTAAATTACGGTCACGTTCAGAATCCATAATTGCCTGACGAGAACCACCATATGCACCTGCTTGAGTTAGTCGTGACGCATCTTGCAGACGTTGTATCTCTGATTGACGGCGTACTTCATCAATTTGTGGTTGTAATGCCGCTTGTATATATGGGTTTATATATGTTTGTGCCTGTTCAGCCCCAAATGTATCTGGTGTAAATGCACCCATTTGTTCTGTTGGAATAGCTAAACCAGCAATGCCTTCAAATGCTGATGTTTGTGCCGCCGATTCTCCTGCGGTAAGTGGCCCTGTGTACGCTTGATAAGGTAGTTCTGATAGTGCCTGACCCTTACCAAGCATATCTGTGACATATGGGCCAACATAACTGGATAATGAAGATTCCGTAGCAGTTTGCTTTCCTGCTAACGGGTCATCAATTGCAGTAGAAGCACCAATAGTATCCGCAGTTGTACTCATAATTTTTTACCTCACGATGGCATAAACTTGCTAGGGTTTATCTGCGTTCCTTGTTTCTTTGTTCCAGTACGAGCCTGACGAATCCTATCCATCATGCTATATAATTGGTTTGCCCCTGCATCAGAATTACCGTTACCAAGGTGACTAACAACATCAGCAGGTATTACAAACTCACCATCACTTAAAGCCGCAGGTTGTTGGTTATCAATCATGGCAGGTATTTGATCTGCCATACCATCAGTTGTACCACCTAAATATCTACCTGTTCCTGTGGGTAAGGCAGATGCGATACCACCTTGCGCCATACTGTTGCCCATCGGTGTTGTTGATTGTACAGGTTGAGGCATTTGTTGCGGCGGTTGATTTTGGCGCATAAATTCTTCGGCTTCTTCTATTGTTATTTCACCAGCACGTAACTTTCTAAGAATTTCGTTAATTTCATAGGCCGCTTTAGCTTCTTCATTTTCAAAGCCAAGTCGTTTTTTACCGTTGTACATAAACTCGCTAGTGATACCTTGTTCCCCCATTTCTGCGCTTTTAGCATCTAAACCAGAGAAAGCGGCGGCGGCTCTTTCTTGTTGTGAAAGCTGTCCACCATTAGATAGACGAGCGATACCCCCGCGCATCATGGTAACAGGCGTGCGTTGTTGTGCAGGGTTTGCAATATTTAATTCTCTTAGCGTCGCCGCTTGTTCTGCGGTAGAGGCTTGTGCAGTAGGTATGCCTTCACCAGATGCAAAAACTACATCAGAAAAATATCTTTGCCCGCCACTACCCGGCCTACGAGTTGGATCATAAGTGTCAGCGACACGAGAACGCGTTGCTGTGTAATCTGGTATTTTACCTTGGTAACCTACTACAGGTTGGTTTTTGTCGTCATCTATAAGTCCTAATAATTGAGCAATTTGTGCTATACCTGTTGCACTTCCCGCTACACTTCCTGCTAATCTTGTAGGACTAAAATTACCTTTGTCATCAACAACCAGACCTCTACCTATTTGATATATGTCATCTAAAAGCCCAGAACCTTCTTGGCCTCCTGTTCCTATATCTATTTCAGTGACGTATTCAAGTGCTGAAGAGCCAAGATCAGATATTGTATCCCACCAACTTGAGTCTTCATCGGCTCCAAGCTCTTCATAGTCGTCGTAGTAATCAGCCATTATTTATTCCTCAATAAATTTAATAGCTCTGCATTTGAACTATGTATATTACCACCTTTGTTATAAGGTAAAGCAAATAACTGTTCTTGTTGCGGCGTAGCAAAAATGCTTTCGCCACTAATATCATATAAGTAACCAATTTTAGCAGGATCAACTTGTTTTGGAGGTGGTTGTTGTGCCGCACTTCTTCCTATATTTGACAGTCCTAGCAACGTATTTATACGACCTGCACGTTGTAACTGTTGGCCTTGTCTGGCAAGACCTGTAAGCCCAGCACCGACTGCACCAATGCCCCCTCTAATATCACCTTCAAGACCACTAACTTGTTCACCAAGACCACCAACTGTCCCTGCTAATTCTCCTATTTCGCTTCCAAGATCACCTTTTAATTCTGATAGACTGCCTTGAAGTCCCAATAAGTCAGTTTCCACACCAGTGACTCTAGCGGCAGGGCTAAACTGTTGTTCATAAAGAGGTAGTGTTTCTGCTTCGTCAAACTGACCAACGTATTGTTGAGCCTCTTCATCAGATATGTCATACCCTTGACTAGAGGCCGCTTCTCTTACTTCACCAATATCGACATAACGTGAGTCAACATACTCATTAATAGCAGTCTGCGAATCTATGTCAGGGTTACCAGCAACCGTGCCTAGCACATTGTTTACATCTTCATCATTTGGTGTGTATTCATCACCCCAAACATCAGAGTTTTTACCGACAACATTACTGTAGTTTTGTCCTGCATCTACATCGCCAGTTTTTAATATTTCAGTGGCCTGTTTGATCGCTGTATCATTGTTAGTATTTTGCGCTAGTTCAATTGCGTTCTTAGATATATCAAAAAAATAATTATCTAAGCCTGTAGCGGCTTGTATATTTTGTGTTATCTCTGGATCAGCTTGACTAAATGTTGTCATAAAGAAAAGCGGATCTTTTTTAATCTGTTCTTGAATTGGTACAGGCTTACGTTTAGCTATTTCTACCTCTTCAGACTGTCCTGTTTCTGGATTCCAACGAAAAAATGTAAAAGGGTCTTTTACTGGCCTAAATGTATCTTTACCTGTTTTTGGATCTGTAAAAATTTCACCTTCAAAATTAGAACCAAGTGAAGTTTTATCACCAGTAGGGAGCACGTTGTATTCGTCAAGTGGACCAATACCTATTACTGTCATATCTGCCTCGGGATCAGAGACACGTGATTGTGGCTCTAGAATTTCATACCCTAAACTTTTTATCTCATTTTCAATGTCACCTAAAGACGCACTTCCTTTATTATATTTATCAACTATTTGTTGTACTGGCTCAGGTAATTTGGGTGGAGAAACAAACGTAGGGCCATTATCTAAACTAGCTAATAAATTTAGTTCTTCTAGTTGGTTCCATGCAACATTCGTAGCCCCGTCTACTTCACGAAGTGCAGAAACATCGTCGCCAAATTGTTGGTCAAGTTTTGTAAAAAAGTTTTTAGCTGATTCTGGGGTTACTGACACCCGCCCGCCAATACCAGCGCGGGTAATTGCTTCTTCATAAATACGTTGTTTTTCAACATCAGCAACTTGTTCATTTGCCTCTGCAAGTGATTTAGCCGTGTCGTAATTTGTAGGTAGTTTATCGTACTGCCCAATCTGTAACCAATGGTCGTAAGGATCAACATCCTCTGGTAGTGCGGCAATTTCTGCGTATTCTTCTGGGTTAAAGTTTGTATCCATACTCTGCACAAAAGACCTTTTTAAATTGTCATATGCAGGTTGTAATTTCTCATCTATCTGGTCAGCTTCTTGCTCAAACTCTGTTATTAACTCACTGTAGTCAGCAGTTATCTCAGTAAGTATGTCTTCATATTTTACGTACTCTTCTGCGGCATTTTCTAAGTTTGTTTCGTAATAATTATCAATCCGTTCTTCAAGGAGCGTGCGACTTGACTCATAGTCTTCAACATACATATTTGCTTCTTCTATTGTCATTGTGCCAGCTTGAACTTCTTCACGTGCATCAATAGCTTTTTGTTCTTTTTTTACTAATTGATTAACTTCAGCTTCATATTCGTTTTCATACCTAGCAAAATTATCTAACGCTGTTTTTCTTAATGTGGTGTTCTCATCTAGTTCTTCTGCTTTGCTCTCTAAAGACGCATATTTATTGAATGTTCTTCTAACTGCTGGCCCTATATCATCTTCCATATAATCTTTAAATTCTTTAGAACCATATTTTACAATGTCTCGCATAACTGCGTCTTGTATATTACCGCCTGTAATATAAGTCTTCATGGACGAGTCAACCATATCCATAACAAGAGCGGTTTCAGCTTCACTAAAGTTATTATCTGGGTCTACAGTTTTTAAGAGTTCACCACCTAGATAAGCACTTGCGGCAGTAGCGGCAACTAACTCTTCATTAACTTCTTTTCCTGTAACAGCAGACGTTATAAGTGTTTGCGCGGCTGTATATGTGGCTATCTCCCCAGCAGTAGCTGTATCGTTTTTTATTTTTGTATTGATATCGGAAAAATATTCAGACTCACCCATAATTACTGGAACTGAAGCAAGTGCTCCTCCAGCTATAAACGCCTCAACTGGATCTCCACCTGTAATAGCGGCAACAGATGCGCTACCCGTAGCTGAACCTATAATTTGCCCTGCGCTCTGTCCAGCAACATCTCCAACACTTGAGCCAACTGCGCCGCCAATTTCACTACCAATTTTGCCAGCAACATATGCTTTTGCGCTGGCTTGTAAGACTTGTTTAATATCCCCACCTTGCGCGGCAACGGATGCACCTTGAATAAGTGGAATTGCCCAAGGTGCGTAAACACTAGCAGTAATAGTTGCAACAGTCATGACCAGTTCGTTAGTTAATGCGTCTTTGGTTACATCAACTACAGGTTGTAAAACAGTATCATCAACCCACTCGCCAACATCAGATATTGCATCGCCAACATTATTTACTGCTTCTTCAATTGTCTCTACAATATCTCCAGCAGTGCCAGCAACGTCTTCTACAATTGGGACTCCACTATTACTCACAGAATAGGTTCCTTACCAAATTCAATAAATATAACAGTCTGATTACTCTTTTTTGCTTTGCCTATAATTAATTTACTACGATCTTCTTCATTATCTACTTTTTGTTCATCAAAGTGTTTTTTCCAGTTTTTAAATAAACTATCGTATACATCATCTTCATACATAGTAACGTATTTACGTACACCCATATCTTGTATATGCGCGGCAAATCTAAGTCCGTTACGTTTAAAATTACGTGCAGTATCTACATTAAACGCCCGACCTATTGATTTAGACTTGTCATCATTGATGTGAGTAAGAAAAACTGTGTTACCAAATTGGATCGTATCTGCTGAAGGTAATGCAGTTTCTCTTGCAATTAAAGCAAGCATTTTTGCTCTAAGTTCAGGTTTAGTAAGTTCTTCTACAGACAGTAAAATAACATCAGAAATATCAAGTTTTTGTTCTCTGCTATCAATTACCATTAGGTTATTTCCAATATACTGGCTATTACATGCAGTCTATTTGCGGTAGCCGCAGTAACTTTTATTATTTCGCCTGTTTGCACAACAAGCGGGGCTGTTAGTAGTTCTACTGTAGCGTTTGCACTAACAGCTTTAGTTTTAAATATACTAAATACAGCACTAGAGGTATCGGTGATTGTAACCGTTATAGTATCTGCGTTACCTGAATCTTCAGACACAAGAATAGATTTAACTATGGCTGTGGTGAGCGCAGGAGCAGTGTATAGAGTTGTTACACTTGTACCAGTTAAGTCTTTCTTTGCATTTGTATATACATTTGGCATTAACTAAAAAACCACCCTATTGCTTCGGCTCTGTCAGACGTACTAGCATTACGTACAGCAGTGTCTAACTGAGCAAAATATAAGCGTAAAACACTATTAATCTGTTCGATTGCCTGTTGGTCGTATTCTGCGGGAGCGTATGGTATTGCTGGAGCACGAAAGGATACTCCATAATTTGTATTATCAGTAGTAATAGTCATTATCTTCTCCCGTCTGGGCGCATATCAATTCTAGGAGAACCTAACTGCCATTTAACTCCTGATCCTGTAGATTCTATTTTCATAGCCATTTGTCGTCCTCGTATTCTAATAAATACCTGATTTGTGTATGCCTCAACAGGAGTCGTTGCAGTGCGTGTTACTGCACCACTGCTTGATCCACCTTCTGAGAGAGGAGAGTTTTGCCCTGACCCAGAGCCTTTTAACGGTAGTAACGACATAGTTACTGAAGGAGAGTCTGTTGTTGACCCATCAAATGTAATATCTGGAACTACTCTATGCACAAAAGCAAATTTATGTCCGTCATCTATGTCAAATTCAGCAGAAGTTATAAAAGCAGTAATGGCGGCACTAGTATCGCCTTCAACATTATCGACACCGAACTCGTGATTCACAAGATTTAGACTATAAGTTGCCGCAAGTGGGTATTCACGTAGCCCAGAATCTAACCAAGCAGTGCGAGCGAGTGTGCCATAATACCAAACATCTTCTAAATAATTGTATATAACATAACGATCTATTTCAGTTTTATCGGTAGAACAGTAAAACCACCATATTTCATTATACCCCTCGCTTGTACCCGCAAATACTTGTGCGTATTGCAGTACGTTAAAATCATTAAAAATGTACTTACGTAGGTCGCAACGTAAGGGCTGTGCTCTACCATCATATTTATAAAATTTGTCACGTCCCATCCAGTATGCAACACCATTTGCATAAGCAATTGCATTTTGAGAGGCAATAGAAGTATTTTCACCTACAATTTGCGCTCCCCATACAGCAGGAGCACCAACATATTGTAGCGAATATAGTGCAGAATCAGTCCATACTAGAACTTCTTGTCGTGCTTGAATTGCGCTTATTATTTCACTACCACGTGAAAGTTTTAGTGATCCTGCTTGGTTTGTTGCTGATGGTGTCCAATCTACAGCATTCTCTTGGTCTGACCAACGAACTAACATAGGATCTTGAACTGTAGTGCCTATAGTGTTTGCACCAAAACAAAATACAAACCTATTAATGTCAGATACTAAAATAAAATTTTGTTTTGATGGGGCATCGGAAGCACCGGATCTTGACGATAGTTCAACACCACGGGTAGTCACGCCATTTGTTGCATCCCAATAATAAATACTTCCCCCACGTGGCCCAAAAACTAAGTCTTCCCCAAAATTAGAATGGCTCCAAACACGAAGTTGGTCTGTGGTAAATTCACCGGAACCCCATGTGCCTGCACCCCATGTTGCCGCCGCCCAACCAACTAAAGGCACGGTAAATGTAGGGCCAGTATTAATTTGAAATGATGCGGCGATACTTGTGCCTCCTCCACCACTAACAGATGAAGTAGCCGCTGTGTCAACTGTTATGGTAAACGAGTTACCACTTATTAATGAAATTTGATGCTCTTTATTTAAATCACCTGCGGGTACTCCACCCACCGCCGCCGAACCACTAAAAGTTACAAAGTCGCCGTTTAATGCCCCATGACTTGATATTGTTACAGTTACAGTAGTGGAACCTGAAGTGACAGTAAAACAGTTGTTAGCAGTTGATGCATCAGCCGCAATCGTAGAACGAATAGGAGTTATATCAAAATAAGCACCACCACGTTCTAAGTAATATTTTAAATTTGTGCCTAAACCAATAAACTTTTCATTGTTAAGTGTCACCCAATTTAATAACGCCCTACAAACTCCTAAAAACGTAGTTGAAGAAATACGCGCCCAACCACCTATCTTTTCGGGAGTACCTTGACGAAACCTAATTTTGTCACACTCAAACCAACCGCCTTCGCTTGTATAACGAGTATTTTCACGATTTACACCAGATTTAAGTAAAACTTTTTTAAGTGGCATAATTCATACTGCCTCGCCTAAAGCCCGCATACGACCTACTAAACGATTTGCGCGGTTAGTAACCTGTTTATACCACAAACTGTCAACCATTTCGTCTGCGGCTTTTTGCCAATCACGGGCATCCACTCCAGCTTTCATGCCTTTGAACTTGCCCATTCTAGTTGCTCCGAGATTGAACATCATATTTGCAATGATTAATTGTGCTTCGTTGGGCAACATATCGAAATCTGAATACAGTCGGAGGCAGTCGTTGTATGTTATTTGGATATCGTCCTCAAACGCCTCTGCTACACGCTCATTGGTAATTTTTTCACCGACATTACAACCGTACTCAGGGTCGGTATCTACAATCAGATGACCGATACCAAACGTCGCATAGCCAAGATGATCTAAATACACCTCATTAATGCAACCTTCGTCATTTTCCAAGTCTAATCTTAACTGTTCAAG
>VMHT01007658.1_pt1 | contig 15496 bp, 22 predicted proteins | sample 4693611 | NCBI WGS metagenome assembly VMHT01 (sample SAMN12280063, study PRJNA550983) | marine metagenome | isolation source: seawater sampled from same location over 5 years 0.02-0.2 micron viral filtrate | place: USA: collected off the coast of southern California halfway between the port... ... | reverse complement strand
GGCATCAATTAGTTTTCTTTCTTGATTGTCCTTCCAGATCCATCCAGACTTTCCCCAATTGATATTATGCATGTACAAATCAATTCCGGGGTTTGACATCATTGCTCTAAGAGCAAATCTTCCCATTTCACCATAACCAGATCTAGAAAGAACTGGTGCTACTAATAATACTTTTTTCACGCTACCTCCAATAGTCTATAATTTGAATGCTTTCTCGTTTCCCAAGATCCTTCTTCTTCATGGATCTTAAGCATTAAATCAACCCATGTTTTGTTGAACACTTCAAAACTATAGTTCTTTACGACGTGTTCTCTGCCTGCTCTACCATATATTGCTCTATCTTCTTCAGACATTCCATACATTGAACGGAGTGCTGCTACAACTTTCTTTCCGTTTAAACGATCTTCATAGATGTAAGGCACTTGCTGTGAGCCAATCACTGCTTTAGAGTCTGGTTCCAAGCCTATACCAAACCATGCTTTTCCGTCTGTCACCTGTTCTTGTAAGCCGCCTGTCATATTAACGATTATCGGTGTACCACAAGATAGAGATTCTAACGTTGCCAAACCAAAGCCTTCTGCATCTGAGACGTTAATCGTGCAATCAACAAAGTTATAAAACATAGCCAATTGTCCCATTCCAACTTTCTGGGTGGAAAACAATACTTGTCCTTTGTCAATTCCCAACTCTCGAACAATTGCATGAAGATCTTGTCCATATCCATCTTTTGGATCTGTGTGCATGATCAAAGATGCCTTGTCGTGCCCTACTTGATCTAGAAATTCTTTAAACCAAAACAATAGAGAACCACTCTGTTTGCGCCTAGCATTGCGATTGTTCCAAAAGAAAAGAAATTTTCCTTCTGAATTATGTTGCTCATCAAATGCTGTTCTAAATTGCTCTATCTGCTCTTCTGGAAGGGGCTTAAAAAAGTCTGAATTTACAGCATGTGGTACGTACAATTCGTTGACACCAGGCGCAACGTTCTGTACAATATCACTAGTGACTTTAGAAATCGAAGCAATAAAGTCATTAGATTCATAAAAAGCCTGATTGTATCTAGGTAATGGGTAGTTATCCCACACATGATAATAAACCATAGGAATTATAGAACGAATCTCCGCTTCTATCTCCCATAGCCAACCATAAAAACGAGGATCAGTCATAAAATACAAAACATCAGGACGTTCATTCCTGATGATTGATCTCACAATATCCTGTGTTCCATAGCCATCAACAGGGAAGATTTTCCACCTTTCTCCCCATTCTTCTGTGATCTGTGGCTTGTGCTCTGGATGTTTAATTGCCCCACCAAGACTGATGATGTCAAATTTATCAGATTTGAGCAGGGCTTCTATAATATATTTCGTTTGAGTTCCGACACCCGATGGTGATAGTGGGTGATCAGAAATAGTTAAAATTTTAATTCTTTTTTCCGACATTTCTTCTCCTTTATGTTACGGACAGTGTTCAGTACCCTTGAACTCACAATAAGTACAAGAGAGTCTATTCTTAATATAAACACGATTATCGATATTGTGAAGGGCTCTTACTAATAATTCCATAGCATTCTCTGTTCTTCTCTTTCCAGAAGTAACTTTGAATAACTCTACTTCATTGGACTTTGCAGTCCTTTTCAAGAGCCCAAAATGGCATTCGATATTCTTTGGATCGATACCATGTTTAATCGCATAATAATGCTTATAAAAAATCAATTGGTAGACAACCATCTTATCAGACTTTCTTTTAGCGTCCCAGCCCCATGAGCAAGTTTTCCAATCTAAAATGTGATAAGTGTTGCCTTTCTTGACAATCAAGTCAATGAAACCCTTAAACTTAAAAGGATTTCCTTTATATTCTGGTATATCTTCGAAGATATCTTCTTCGCATTTCACAATCTCGTAATCTTCACCAAAATAAGAATCGAGTTTGGCTTTATATTTCTCTACCAAGTTTTCTCCTTGAGTCCTAAATTCGCCAAAATGGCTGTCTTTGATCTCTTCGGATAATAGGCTCCTTTCCTTCTCAAAGGCAGAGCCAAAGTATTCTCTAAGTCCTTGTTCATCTATCTCATTCTCTAAGTGCTTTTCAATTGTCTCATGCACAGCAGAGCCAAAAGCAGTATAGATATTTCCAGAAAAAGAGCCATCTACCTTGTCAATATTTGATAGTTTGTGATAGAAAGGGCATTTAGCCCAGTTTTTAAGTTGTGAAAAAGAAATATATTTGTTAGTCATTAATCCCCCGATTTTGATTTTTTTGTTCTTCTTTTCTTATACGTTTGAGTGTTAGGTTTATTCACTTTTTCTTCAACTTTATCAATCTTGCTGAATACCCAAGTACCTTCTAGGATAGGATTTAGCCCTTTTGTCGAATAAGAAGTCAAATGTTCATTCGTTCGACTCTGCAGTTCATATTCTGAAAGTGTTATGCCTTGCTCTTTCAAGTATTGGTTTAGTTCAGAATTGGAAAACTGCTGTATTGGATCATTGGCATATCTTCTAGCCGGCAATTCAACATTAACAATCAATTGTTCATCTTTCTCTATTTTATCGATTTTGATTTCTTTCATAACATTCTCCTTAATTAATTTTAAAATCTGTATTCTTATCTAGTAATTCTATTCTAGAGTGTAATATTGGTGATATGTTCTTGATCCTAAGTCCACCCTCTAAGTAATAGTCTTCAAACCCAGTAGCAAAGTACTCACGGACTGAAGTTGCTGCATACGGACGTACGAATAAGGATGGAGCCATATTAGTCATCTTTTCATAGCCAACTGTCTTGTATAAAAACTCATCCATCTTATTATCAAATTCAGTGTTAATAAAGTCAAAATAAGACATACCATACTTCTCTAGATTGTACTTTTGTGCTACTAAGTCATGTAGTCTGTTCATCTTTCCCAGATACTCGTTGATAATTTTCCCATCTTGATATATTGCCTCAGAATTATTCTCCTCAAACCTATGAGCAAACTCATGTATTAGATCATCTAGAATCTCTTTCTCGCTAGTCAATTCTTCACTGGAAATATAGATGTTGTCTTTATGATGCAAGGCAGTGAGTGATCTTTTCTTTAGTATATCAAATTCTCCAAAATATACATTGTTGATTCCCAAGTACGACGAAACGGGCAAATTGCTACGCAATAAGCCCATTACTTTTTCGATGTTAATATTTTTCTTAAGAGGCTTATCAAGTATGAACTCAATCCCTCTATTAAAATAAAACCTCTTCTTTTCAGAAAGAATTTTACTCTGCGATTTTTGCAGTAACTTCGTTAAGTTGCTTCTGTTCCTTGACAAGACGCTCTCCTTCTTCTACATCGTTTAATGCCTGTTCATATCCACGAATCCAGTTTTCTTCTGCTATAAGCAATAAGAACTCAGGAAACTCTTCAGACATTACTTCAACGATATGATCTACGGTGACATCTCCATTATCAGGACTAGTCTTTTCTCCAACATATGTTACAAGAATTTCTTTAATAGTTTTTTCCACGAATACCTCCAGTGTATATTATCTATACGTTTGAATGTAAAGATTTATTCATTTTTTTTACATATTTTTTCTCTTATGTAAAAGAAATCCAATTTTCTTTACAAACGTTTGGCGGCTTCGGTGGCTAATCTAGATCTTTCACCTTTTTTGAACGATACATGTCCAGAGATTGCTGAGTCTTTAAACTTTTCGATAGCATATGTGAGTCCATTAGAAGTCTCATTTGTGTATATGTTATCAATCTGTTCGATATCACCGGTGAGTACTACTTTCGTTCCCTCTCCTGCTCTAGTGATAATAGTCTTTACTTCATGTGCAGTAAGATTCTGCGCTTCATCAATGATAATAAAAGCATTAGAAATAGAGCGCCCTCTGATGTAAGTCAGTGCTTCTAACTCAATTGCTCCAGATTCCATCAATTGTTCTATAATAATTTTATCATTTCCTACGATGAACTGAATGTTGTCTTGAATTGGCTTAAGCCATGGCATCATTTTCTCTTCCATAGTACCCGGTAAAAACCCAATATCTTTACCTAGGGGCTGAACTGGGCGAGATACAACCATTTTATTAAACACCATGCCCTCCTCATCATCTTCCATCATATTATACTTCTTAGACAATTGCATTTTGTGTCTTGTATCGGGCTTACTGTTGAACATTCTAGCAAATGTTATAGATTGTTCCATACCAGCGGCGATTGCACACAAAGTCTTTCCAGATCCTGCTTGCCCTGTGAGAGTCACTAGATGGATATCTGGATCCATCAATAAGTCAAATGCAAATGTCTGCTCTTTATTCCTAGGTTGGACACCCCAATTCAGAATGTTCTTACAATCCAGTAAACGATCAACTGGCTCATTACAACTATAGTAACGACACAATGCTGTTTTCTTTTCATTGAATGAAGACACCAACATTAAGAAAATGTTTGGATAAAGAGCAATCTTTTGCTCGGCTGCGATTTCTTTTGTAATGAAGATATCTTCACCAGAATAAAATCGATCTATCAATTCATCATCAACAAGTATACTAGCCATCCCAGAATATAATTTATCACTGTCTTCGACAACCTGAGATACCAAATAGTCTTGAGAAAGCATTCCAATTGAATCAGCAATAACTCTCAAGTTTATGTCTCTTGAGACTAAAACAACTTTTCTAGACTTTGGTGTGTTAGCCATGACTGACATTGCTGTCTCTAAAATCATGTGATCGGCAACTCCAGAGGTTAAATCTTTTGGAAGTTTTTCAGTCACATTGTCATATGTTACAACGGAGACAATGCCCTTTCCTTTTTCAATCCTGACACCTTTTTGTAGCGAGCCTTTTTCTCTCAAAGCATCTAGAATACGAATAAAAGATCTGGCGTTCGAGCCTACAGAATCTTGCCTCTTTTTGTGCTTATCTACTTCTTCCAATACTTTCAATGGAATGACAATATCATTGTTTCCAAATTTGTGAATACAACTAAAATCGCTTAGAAATACGCTCGTATCAATCACATATGTTTTTTTTGCCATGTTGACTCCTTTTTGTGTCTTTAAGTTAGCATCAAGATCTCTAAAACTAGATTACTTGTACCTTTAAATATCCTATGGTATGACATTTTGGGAATAAAATATTCTTTTCCTTCAATTAATTTTTTTGGAAGTTCGTTGTCAAGTTGAAGGTACCATGATTGCCCTTCAAGGACTTTCACTACTCTATCCTCTCTATCCATGTGCCAAATCAATTCAGACTCGTCTACGTCCATTGTGAACGCCCTACGAACTATGTTTTCTTTTATTCTTACCTGCTTAAATGGGAATTCACCCATTACCAGAATCTTCCCGGAACATTTGTCCCGAAATCTTTATGTGCTCTGCAAGCCCAGTATCCGGCTTTAGTGCGATCTTTTTTCTCAGCGCAGTTATGACGTGAAGCGAATGATGAACGAGCCTCAGCGTTGTTCCAGTTGCCTTTAAGTCCACCTTTTGAATCGCCATAAGAAATCTTTTTTATTCTTCCAGTCTTCTTACTGCGAACATAGACTTGATATTTCTTACCACCAGAACCCTTCATCGGCTTTCCAATTGGTGGATCTTTCTTCTTCTTTTTCTTCTTTGCTTCTTCAAGTGTTTCCATATGCATAGGAAAATCAAGGGGAACTCTTTCGCCTCTAAATTCAGCCCACTCTCCTAGATCAGATTCTAGAAGTTCTTTTTCTTCCTCATTGAGAGGGGTATAAATTCCTTCATTATAAGCCTTTCTGGCTTCAGATATCACTTCGAAATAAGAATCAGAACCTACACGATAAATATTATCCGTAAGAGGTGTTCTGGAATCGATGTGGTACTTCAATCCTTCCGATAAGAGAGTAATCTTAGTCTCCTCCAAAATGATTGCTTTTAATCTTTGTTTAGTGATTTTCATTTCTTTTTTCCTTTGCGTTTAGCATCTTTTTTACCCCAAGATTTACCTTTAGAGCCTTTCATCTTCTTACAAGCGCCGGGAGTTGGACGACAAGCAGGGTATCTTTTACGCTTCTCACCTGAGGCTTTGCCGCAAGATTTATAGCCGCCGTCTCCATCTGGTGCGTTACAGTCTACCCATCCACCTTTAGAGCCTTTGGCTCCTTTTCTACCAAACCAATCCCTAAGAGATTTCTCTGATGATGGCTTAGAAGATAACTTGCGCTTTTTCTCATCTAATGTTTCTTCAGATTCAATTTCTTCTAGCATATCTTCATCTAGTTCTAACTCTTCATTAGTTTTCTTAGAGTTACCCCAGTTCTTTGCACCAACCTTACGACATTTAACAAGCGCACCAGAGGCATAAGCACTCGGCCATACATCATATCGAGAACGAACCTTGTGATAGCAAGCATCCTTCTTGCCCTTCTTCTTTTTCTTCTTTTTTTTCTTTTTCTCGTCGAGGAGTTCTTCAGCCTCGTTTAAAATCTGAGAATAATCTTCAATATCTTCAAAGTCATCTTCAGATATAAGCGATAGATTCGGTTCATATTCGTATTTAGGCTCTTCATCGATGAAGAACTGTCTCCATTTATTATTCATAGGTAACCCTCATTTTGTTAATAAATAGTATACTACAAACAAAAAAGAGAAGATCGAATTCGATCTTCTCTTTAAAAAGGGAGGGGGAATGACACTTACACAATAGTAACTACATCTCCGGTTTGCCAAAAGACTAAATAGGATAGTTTTTTATCAAATTTTTAGCCAAATCTGAGGATGAGTTGAATTTGTAGTCTCCTCCTATTCCCCATAACATGCTAATTCCTAGTTCTTCACAAACATCTTGCTCTGGAGTATTAGACTTGCCTCTATCTCCGCCATTAGCAAAGAAATCAGGGCGTATCATTCGGATTGCATTACATACAGTATCGTCTGAATCATCTACCGCTGCAACCAAAATCACACCTTTGATTTCTTTAAGGATCTTGGCACGTTCTTCAAAAGACATGAACACATACCCTTTCTTTCTCATGAGCCATTCATCTGAATTTGCTACGACTATCACATTACCTCGCTGTGCTGCATCACGAATCATTTGCACATGTCCTCCGTGAATAGGATCAAAGCCACCAGACACCATTACTGTTGGCAAATTAAGTCTTCTAGATTTCATCATTTCATCTCCTTGATTATAACTTTTTTTCTTGCTTTCTCGATATTATCCATAATAGATTCTTGCTTTGAAGAAAGATAGTTTGCTTTGCCTACAAAAGAATCTGGTAGTCTTGTTAACTTTCCGTTTTTATTGTTTTTTTTGATATTCTCTAACATCTCACCAGCAAATAAATCAATCATTGCTTTCAACTCTTTAATGGTTAAGAACAGAATAGTTAAAATCAATACCTGATTGGTGTTATCTCTGTCGTAATACCCTCTTTCAAGTTCACACTTTAAGGTATCATAGCCATCTGTAAAATAAAAGAAAATTTCTTCATCATGCAATGTAACTCTTATATCTTTTTCTTCGGTATATTCTACATAATATTCCTCATCTTCTTTCATCATTGATTCGAGCAAATCTCCATACATAATAAAAAAATTCTCTTTATCATAATCATTGATGAATTTGAAATATTCCATATTCAAGCCATTTTTTATAAAAGCCTCTATCATTTCATCTACTGTTTTTTCTTCCATATTATCCTCTTTATGGTACACTTGGCTAGACTCGAACTAGCAACCTACTGCTTAGAAGGCAGTTGCACTATCCATTGTGCTACAAGTGCTCGTACTTATTATACGTTTGAGTATAGGATTTTATTCATAATTTTTATAGTTTCATCTGGTGAAGTTGTTTTAAATCCAGTTACCTTTGGATGTTCATATATTTCATAATCATTTCCGTCTTGCTCGCAACGATCTCCTACGAAGTATATCTTATCATAATCACGGAGTATGTCTGTATTTTCTAATGGATAAGTCTTGTCCCATCCTACTGGGAATATATCAAATGAAGTATCCCCACCGAACTTTACAGTTAGTTCAACATCAGAAGTTCTCAGATCTCCTAGATGTGTACATTGCGTATGTATCAATGTCTTGAGTTGCTTTAGAAATGACTTCCTGATTTTATAGTTAGAGTCCATTTCTTTCCACTTGTCTCTATCCTGTTTTTCAGCATTTCTACCTATAGGGCACCAATTGAGGGTACTCCCCCTATAATCAAAAAAATGCCCTGTCAAGGGTATGTTATGCTCTAAAACTAAATCTGTTTGCAATACTATTATCAAAGTCATTAATCTGTTCCAAAGTGTTTCCCCCATATAGTCTCTCATATTTTGCTCATAAATCATCTTATCGTCTAAGATATACTTTGTGCCATTGCAAGGTAGAAAATGAATCCTAGAGGAATCTACGAGGCTTAAATCAAATAATCTAGAACATTGATGACGGACATAATTCATATCTGAGCCTGTAATGATTCCTATATCAAATCCTTTTCGCTGCGCTTCATGAAGACGCATCTCCATGTTGATATCCATTTTCTGTCTAGCCGGAGTCAGCGTACCATCCATGTCGAACAAGATTATTTCTTTCATATCACTCACCTTTTATCCATTCCGAAGGGTTATATTGTACTTCGTAGTCATCAAAAGTTTCAATTAGTTCGTCTTCTGTGTCTAAGAAAACTGGATAGTTTTTAGCGTAAGTACCTATCGTGTTATAATGATAGTACTCGATTGCTCCTTCGTAAGTCATACCTTGTTCTGTTAACTGTTCTAGAAATTGTTGCTTAGAGTACATAAACCTGTCGTCTTCAAGGCTGTATCCTAATATTGCAGAATCATGATATACTCTAGGCTCAAGAACTATCGCTTGAGATTCATCTTTAAGAAAAAATCTTTTTTCATTTGCGCCAATTACAGTTATCATTTCAATCTCCAGATAAAAAAAAATGACAGTTTTTTAAAGAGAACTGCCAAACTCAGGGGGGTTATTATTCTTCTTGTGAAGTATCTTCAGGTTCTTCCTCAGTCTCTCCATTCTCTCCTTCAGAGCCTTCGGAGGCGGTATCTTCCTCTTCTACTTCTTCTGCGGCTGTTTCCTCAGCCACTTCCTCTTCTACGCTTGTATCTTCTTCTTTCTCTCCACAAGCAAAGAGCATAAACATTAAACTACTAATCATTATTTTCTCCTTCAACATTAGTTGTATTATCATTAGTTATAACAGTTTCAATATTCTCTTCCGTCACTTCTTCTTTAACTTCTACCATTTTTGTTTCAGTAGTGGTATCTACAGTTTCGGCTTCTTCAGTGGTTGTAGTTGGGGTGGTAGTTGTAACAGTTGTAGCAACTTCCTCCTTTTCTCCACATCCAATCAAGAATGCCATCATTAATAATTTAGTTTTCATTGTTTCTCCTTTCTATATTATTATACGTTTGAGTAGATGATTTTATTCATCTTTTTCTAATCTTTTCATTAAAATTTTTATATACTGAATCATATCTTCGATAATTGCCTTATCTTCTGTTCCAGCATAATTGAATCTTAGATTCTGAATCTTCTTCAGAACAGTATTCCATTTAAGCCACAATTTTTGATTTTGATTGTTCACCATGTAACTCCAAATATCTAAGAACAGTAAGTTCTTTCATTTTTGCTTCCACCATAATATCAAGTGAAACGCCATAAGTATCTATCTTCTGATAAATATAGTCAGAATGTGCTTGAGGTTTTATAGAATTGTCACATTGCTCTTCTCGTCTAGACTCAGAGTAATGAACTACAGGGACGATGTCTCCCCATGTTGAGGCTGCCAATTTGACTGCCTCTTCTTGCGATAACTCCCCAGTGCAGAAGCCGTGATGATGGTAGTCATGCACAATAGGAATACCGATACGTGTAAACACTTCGTCATAAAGTTCTTTTGTTGAGTATAGTGAGGCTTTGTCATCGTTTTCTACCGTTAACCTAGAACGTACACTTTCAGATAATCGCTCAAAGTTCCTACAGAAATTATCCAATGCCATTTTTCGATTATTATAATGTGCCCCAACATGAATGTTGAGTTTGGCAAATGGAGAACGCTCAAGACAAAGCAGATCAAATACCTTTCCATGTGTTTCGAGATCCTTGATTGTGTTTAGTACAACTTGCTCTTTAGGAGAAGTTAGTTTGTTGAATGGGCCGGGATGAGACGTAACCCTCATTCCGTTTTCTTCAATATATAGTCCACAATCGAATAAGACACGCTCAATCATTCCGAATTGAGGAAGATCCTCGATATCGTATTCGGATGCCCATGGAATCAAATTAGATGAAAGACGAAAGAAATTGAAACCGTTTGCTTTATTCCATTTAAGGATAGTGAGAAGATCTCTACAATTTTGAAGTGCTAGTTGCCCGGCATACTCCATACCTTTTGCCTTGAATGTCCTCTTAATCATCGCACGGTTTGTTGTGACGCGCTCTGCTTTTGGATTTGAACCGTAGTTCTTTGGATCATTGAGTTGCATATTGATACATGCATAACCTATATTGTTAATCATTTTAACCCCCGTTGTTTTGATTTACTCTTTCTATACGATTGAGAAAGAACTGTTATTCAAAATATTTTTAGTTAGGGTTACTGTTGATCCTGAGAGCCGTGACAATCGCATGGATCACATTCACATGCTTCACAAACACTGCTAGTGTCTTTGTTCCATCGTTCACACAATGACTTCGCTGTTGCATAATTGTGACATGATGTCTCAACTTTTAAATCAGTATCGTATATGCTGAACTTACCTACAAATCTCGTTGACTCAATTATAATGTATCTCATTCTCTCTCCCAAGTTTTAATTTCATATCCAAATTCCTTAAGACATCTTTTGTACTGATTCATATCGATACCCAGCAATCTAGAAGCCTCAGAATTATTAGAAGCAATACCAATAATAGAATTAACTAAAGCCTCAGAAACAATCTTATGAAATGATTTCCATAATGGAAAGTTAAAAAATTTAAAGTTTAAAGATCTCATGATAGTTTCTAACTTAATAGAAATAATATCTTCTAATGATAAGGACTCAATATAATATACGAATTGATCATCAATTTTATTCAAACTTTTTAATTCTGATATTTTAGAATAATTTTTATAATATAGTTCTTTATCTTCTTTCTTATTAATCATAATAATATAAATAGAATAGTATATAATATATATAATTATATATAATATTAATATATCAGAGTTCCAAATCTCCCAAATCAACTTCCATCTCTTCTTCAGCATCAGTAGAAACATCATCTGTTGAACCTAGTTTCTCCTCAGCATCTTCAATTGCTTGTTGTGCATCTTGAGGAATATCTGCTTGAGGTTCATTTGAAAGTCCATCTTCAAATTGCTTGAAATACATAGTCAGATTGGCGATCAAGAACCTTTTGAACTCTGTTTTATCAGCAGGGTTACCTAGTGTCTCGTAAGCGCTTCTAATGCTATTCTCAATCTTCTTAAAGGCTAATTCTGCACGTCGTACACCAGTAGCATCTTCTTTACCTTCAATAGACTTGGCATTTTCAGAATCTTCACGAGCCTGTTCTTTCTCTTTTTCCATTTCATCCCGTTTCGGCCCAACTACTTTATCTTCCGGAATATCATCATCATCGACAGTGATTTGGATGTCTGGATCTTCTTCTTCGTAAAGTCTGCTAACTGCTTCATTGATACTCTTGGTATCCTCGTCTTTTCCGATACTTTCTTGCTCGAAGATATCCAGAACTAGTTCCATGACTCTTTCTCTGTAATCTTTCCTTTGCTCATACGATGTCGTCAGAATCTTGTAGTCGCCCTCTAGGACGCTTAACAAGTTGGTATTAGAGAAAAGATCTTCTAGCGCATTCATGCCGGTAGTCTTGTGGATAAATGCCTGCTTCTTCGCTTCTGAGAGCACCACGAAAGATTCCAATTGATTTCTCAAGTGTTTTCTGTATATCTTTTCGATAATCACCTGCTTCTTCTTTTTCGACTCTTGGAGAATTTTAAATTCGCCTAACCTCTTTTTGATTTGAGAACGGTAAACCTTCTCAGCAAGTATCTGTTTTTCGATACTGTCAAATAAATCTTCTCTTTTCATTTTTATTTTCTCCAAAACTTGAATAAAGTAATTAGTTCAAACGTATAATATTGTGTAGGACTTTCTCAACCAAATCGGTTATGATATCGTCCTCACTATAATAGGGGGCTCGTTTGTCGGTATATGTACTATCAATTTTAAATTTGTTTTTGATGCTTTTCTTTGCAATTGCATCGCTACCACTATTAGACTTGTGTCTACTACTTGGTATTACCCTGACAGTCATAGAAGACAAGCCGGGCTGCTGCGGAAGTTCGGAAGGGTGGAATGTGACTTCCTTCACATCCTCTTCCTCTTCGTTACGGTTACCGTGTAGTGGGCTAGATCCACCTGCGACTGCTCCACTAGCCATAGTGGACATTTCATCTAATTGTTCCGCAAGGATCGATGTAATCATTTCTTGAATTACGTTAATCGATTCATTCACTTCTCCGGAACCAAATACGATGCGAAGATAGTCTTCAAGGTTTTGCCCTACGAAGTCTGCGAGAAGTGAATCTACTGGGAGGTTATAAACTTTTTTCAAATCCAAAAGAAGCCTAAGATCGGTTGCACTAAAATTTTGTTTATCTAAATCTTTTGGTGTTGATTTCATAAACTTAGCAACTTTTTTCTGATTAGCCTTGGACAATACAGAGACGTATTCTTCTACAGAAGCATTAGCAGATAATTTTTTTCTTTTTCTTGAGGACACAAGTCCTTTAGCAAGTTCTGAAGCCTTTGCTTTTATATCATCAGAAATTCTTTCAATAACATCAGCAGACTTAGTCATTAACTCAGCAATTGCTTGAGAATATTCAGGATCATGTTTAAAAGCAGGTACTAAAGTTATTTCTACATTTTCCATATCTTCATAAAATGAAAATCTTTTCATTGAGCCCGGATCATCTTTTTCTTTTTCAGACATTGCTAAATAATATTTAGAATACTCTTCGGGATAAAAATCAACATCTTGATAACTTTGTCTTTCATCAGCAGGTTTCATTATTTCTGCTAGAGCCATGATAGGAGAGGGACTAGGGTTTGTTGTCTCTATTAATCTAATATTACCAGAAGCACCTCTGAGCATGAGCCTCCACAGTTCTATGGCTTTATCATATGTGATTTCAGTTCCTGAAAATGGTAGCAATCTTTTTGAACCACGTGGTGCAGATACAAAAATTAAGACATCATCTGCAACTTTAGACAGATGTTCCGCCATAAGAAGATGCCCTTTGTGAGGAGGCTTGAAAGAGCCCGGCATTACAGCAACAGTTTTAGTTCCTGTAGTAGTCACAATTGTCTGCTCCCCTTCTTCATCTCCGATTTCGCCTTCTGGAGTATCTTGAAGTTCTGTGGATTCATTCACTGCTGCAGGCTTTTTAGTCATAGCCTGTGCTAAATTACTTCCCATTCCATCTCTAATGAAATCACCAGTGATCTTGATGGGATTATTAACTCCAAATACATCATTCGAACGCATCACAACTCCTTCGTGACTAGTGAGAGCGTCATTTCCTACTTTAGATTTATTGACTAAAGTTTGCAGAACTGCTCTTCCTAATAATCTAGTTGCGTGGTAGAATATTGCACCAGATGCAAAGTTGTAATAAATCTCATCATCTAATTCAGGGTGGGCTTCTTCACTCAGAAGTTCTCTGATTGAATATTGCTGCTCTCCTTGATCTGGGATCAGAGCAACATAATTTGCCTTACTAAAACTAGATCTCTTCTTCCCATCAGCAAATGTGTATTTATCTGTGTATGATGGTTTTACAATCTTTGAGTCTGACAACCAAGAAGACAATGATTGAGAAGTGGACGTTTGCGAGTCCAATTTTACCTCTATAACCTCTGCTAGAACTTTACTATAGTCAATGTCTATCTCGCCTTTTAAAGCGACTGTATCGTACGGAGAGAGCGCTCTGAAGCCTTGTACGGTGTTTGTATCATTGATTATCTTAACCAATTGATTTAATGCTTGCTTTTGTTGATCATTCAAATTTATTTCTTTAGTTTTTCTAGTCGATTTGCCTTCTGGGCTGAATATCTCATTGAGCCCGTGAAACGCAATGAAATCTTCATCATATTTTACAGCATTTACTTGCCCCGAATCTTTCGAACTTTCATGTACAATATCATTATTTAAGCATATTGCAGGATTATTCCACATATTTAACACTCTTAGAACTTGTTCCATTTGTGTTGGCTGAGCACTGAGAGCATTATTCAATACAGTTAAAGCAACTGTACCATCATTTACAAACCCATGTCCAGAGGTAATCCCCTTTACGACAACGGGCTTCTTTTTCTTTTTGTGGATGATTGTTAAATTAGTCCCAACAGTTAACTTGTCCATTGAGACGCCCATAGCAACTAATTTGTGTAGAGGGATTTGCATAACTTCATCAGAATCTAGAGATTGCAATATAGCCTTCTCAAATCTCTCTTTTAAACGATCTGCTGTGACTCCTTCACGATCAATACTAGCCCTAGACATCCTGTCAATAGCAAACTCTCTGTCTCCGGACTTATTAGTGACTAATCGAATCGGCCCATTTATCCCATCTATCTTGATAGACGGTGTGAATTTGTTAATATATTCTATCACTTCGTTCTCGAATACTGATAACAAATCTTTTCCATTGTTAACTGAATCCAGATCAAATGGATGCCACATATGCCCAACCGGGCCTTCTTGTAATAATTTCATTTTCTTATGTACTCCGCACATGCGCCAAAGTCGCCATCATATCTAGCAACTGACTTTCCTTTTTCATCTTCGTATCCAAATTCGGCACAAGGAGGCATGGTAGATTTGCATGCATCAATTGCCTTTTTATACTCTTCAGAGAAGTTATCTGGATACTCACCAGATACGCTAGAAGCATCACCGACTGTATCTCTACCTAGAGCATTTGCTTCTAGATCTCCTTTACGATCATCAAATTTCTCTTTCCATGTGTTTTTGGATGGCTTGATTAAATCAGTAATCTCTCTGAGTTCACTAAACACTATTGCAAATGCCTTACCACTCCAACCTCTTTGAGTTGCCATATTGTTTGCAATACAGTGAAAAAACTTATCTTGATTTTTAACATTAAATTTCATCATCTTGGAATATGCAAAGATAAAGTCTTTCATTCCTTTTTGTATAGCAGTGTCGCCACCGCCTAGATCAGATATCTTTTGCACACCGTTTACGAACTTATCTTTGACATATCTGAATACGTTCCCGGCGATGCCTTCATTGATTACCTGCTGAAATAGCCTTTCTTCCAAAAGATACATTTCATATTCTTCTTTGATTAGTGTTTTTAATCTAGATTTTTTGATTTTCATGCCGAATTCCTTATTTGTTGAACTTGAGTATCTCTTCCATCATGGCACGAACCTTTCTACGATAAGATTCATTCTTCTTCTTTTTATCTT
>VMHT01034699.1_pt1 | contig 15499 bp, 10 predicted proteins | sample 4693611 | NCBI WGS metagenome assembly VMHT01 (sample SAMN12280063, study PRJNA550983) | marine metagenome | isolation source: seawater sampled from same location over 5 years 0.02-0.2 micron viral filtrate | place: USA: collected off the coast of southern California halfway between the port... ... | reverse complement strand
GGCCTCCAACCTCTCAGCCAGATGATTGATGCCTTGGCGGCGGAAGACGCCGCAGTACGAACATGCCATTCGAGGTGCATCGTTGTCCTTCTGGACAACCATAGGGAGGCGCTGCACCACCTCGTCCATTTCGAGAAAGGACAGTTCCGGGTACGTCACCACGTGATGGTCCACGCCAAGGCGCTCGCACAACGAAGCAGCGCAGTCAATCGATGGGGGGCGGTAACCTTCGATGCCCTCGTCAACCGTCGCAGCCACGATGGTGACGTCCCTGCGCTTACCGATGAGATCAACGATGGCGTCGAGGAGGACTGCGGAATCTTTTCCGCCTGAAACCGCCACCATGACCGTGGTGTGCACGCCTTTCTTCAACGGCAATTGTGCTCGGAGTTCCTTGCTGATTTTCTTACGCACGGACTTGGCGAGGTGGGTGCCGCACAGGATGCGCCCGGAATAGGCCTGCTCAACCACGGCAGGTTTGTCGCACGAATCACAGGTGGGAACCGTGAACAGCCCATCGGCTCTGTTTCCCGCCATGATGTCCGCTCTACGGGCCTTGCGTTTCAATTCAGCGGCTGTTGCAGAGGATATCGGTTGCCAAATACAGCATGATTTTTCAACTGCGTTTTCAATTTCGCAATTGAAATATATGGTTAGTTCCGGAGACCGTGGTCACCATCGTTCCCCCCGTCTCTCGCGAGGATTCCGCACACTGAGAGAGGGTGAGGGACGTTCGTGTCCATATCAAAAATCATCATTTCCAGTTGGAAAATCACAAAGGGTGCCCAAAACGCTGTTCACGGCCGTTCAGGCGCAAAACTTCTTGAAGGCTACAGCGGTGTCCAGCGAACTGAGCAGCCATGCTACAGCGACTGTTGACGGAGTTTTTCAAGGTCAAAGGCGTGAATCAGGCCACGGTGTTCGACGACCGTGGTAAGCTGCTCTCCTGCGTCGGTGCGGAAGGTGAACTGCCCCAAACAGAGCGGGCCGTGGAGATGACCGTGGCTGCTCTTGATGCAACTCACGGCCACCGGTTCGGGGATTTGCAGGAGGTTTGGGTGGAAGGTGATGCCTACACCATGATCGACATCGTCACGCCCTACAGAATCGCCATGCTGTCGGGTGAAGCAGGGAACATAGCGCGGTGGCGCCACGCCATGGACCACGTACGCCCTCAACTGGCCACAACCCAAGAACTCTAGGTGATGCACGATGTTTGAACTGCCCAACGGAACGCCTGTCAACGAGACCATCAGTGTGGAGGATGGCGTTCTGCAACCCTTCGCACACGGATCAATCTCCACCTACGCCGGACGAAGAAAAACCCCGGTGGGCCATCGAATCGTTCGCGGAGGACGTATCGTTGGCTACCTTGCAGAATCCGACGAAAAAAACGTGATCCTCGGCGGAGCGGATGCAAAACATGCGCTGGAAACACTCGAATCTGAACAAAAGGTTCGACACATGGCCACCGCCTACACGCTCGCAGGCTTGGGTGGACTTGCTGAGTTGATCCCCGAGGCTTTTGTCCACCAAGCCGACCGACAAGGACTGAAATCCCGAACCAACGCTGTTGAACGCCTGCTTGCTCGTGACCTGTCCACCGTGATACGAACCCTTTCCGAACACACCACGGTCCGGGGGGCCATGGCCATCGACAGCGGGATGTTGATCGACCACGTTGGCGACCTGCCCGGGCTGGGCGAAGAAGAGCGCCTTGCGAGTGAACTCCACGAGCTGATCTCCAACATGGGCGGCAGTAAGCTCCACGACGGTTGGGGGATGACCGGCCAGAGTCATTGGACGCTTCACACCGAAAACGGAGCGCTGCTGTTGGCGACGAGCGGTGAAATTTCCCTTGCTGTATGGACCGAACGAGACGCCAACCATGCCCGATTGTTGTCTTCGGCCTCCATTGCGTTGGAAGGTGAAATCGTGGCGGTTGGAGCACACGGTGCGAAAATGCCAGAGGGCTTCACCCTACGAGATGGACGAGGCGGGCCCGACGCCGTGATTTCAATGTTGAAAGCTGGCCTTGACGAGGAAGTCACGGGCCACGTTCAGGCTGGCTCCTCAAGCAAGGCGGTGTCCCTTGTACTCTCAAAAGGCGTACCCGTCGCCCTGTGGGCTCCCGCCTTCCAAACAGAAGAGGAAGCCATGTTGGCACTGACGGAGGCCAAACGGAAAGTGAAGCTCATTCGTTTCCCGGCAGGAACCATTGTCTCAGCCAAATCTGGAACCGTGGAAACGTTCACCCTCTCGGGCTTTATCTCCAACCTGTCCACCGTTCGGACACGTTCAGAAGCCCGACAAGACTCGCTGAAGGCGATTCTTGACGACCTCCTCGGGTTTGAGGCCGGTTTGGAAAAGCTGCAGAAAGCGCGCAGCAACATGAAGTTCAAATCCGACGGCGCAGACATTGCTGAACCGCTTCCCGTCATGAGGAACGAAGCGGTGAGTGCGGTCGATGCTGGCCTGCGTCGCAAGTTGGAGAAGTCCGAGCAAACCGTGGATGAACTCAACAAAGCCAAAGCCGTGCTGGAAAGCCAAGTGAAGGCGCTTGAAAAGAAAAAGGATGCAGCCCAAATCGTTGCGCGCGAAGCCACCGAATCGAGAACGGAGAACACCACGGCTCTCGAGGAAGCCCACGCTCAACTCAACAGCATGCAGGTGGACATGGCTCAGGCGCGTAGCCAATGGGAAGAAGCCGAGGCTCGTGCTGAACGGTTGGTTCGCCGAGTCAACGAGTTGGAGCATCAGGTGAGTCAGCGCGCTGCTGAACTTGCGAAAGCCATCGGCGACGCTGAAAGCAGCGCTGAACTGCAGGCGATGATCGAAGAACTCTCACTCAAAGAAGCAGAAATGAAAGCAAACCTCGCAGAGGGCAGCGACCGCTTAGGCACGATTCGCAAACAAAGCGAGGACGAAGAGCGACGCTTGCGGGTGTTGAGCGAACAGGTCAACACCAGTCGAGAACGACACGCACGCGCACAAGCCGACCTTTTGGGAGCGCAAGAACAAGTTCACGTCACCAACATGGAACTCGACGCTGCACGAACCGAGGAAAAGCATGCACGGCAACGCACCGAAGAAGATCGTTTGCGCCGGGCGGAAGACGAGGCTCGTCGAGCCAACGTCCAAGCAGAACTTCGGGAATTGATGGACGAACGCCGTCAGGTTCTGAGGGAGCTGGGCGATCTGGGCGCCCGCAGGGGCCATGCCGAAGCCGAGTTGGCTTCACTTGTCGACAAAGCAACCTCACTGGCCGATGCGCATGAAGAAGCCCTAGCCGACATCCAAGAAGCTGAACGATTGCGGGCCCGGCTCGCTGAGGAGCCGCTTGCCCAGGCTCTGCTCGACGACAACACGACCTTCCAAGGCTTGGGACCTGTTCTGGAGCGGCTGGAACACGCCAGAGGGCTCGGCTATTCGGTGACCATGCTTGACCGGGCCGTGGAGCGTGCGCTGCAGGTGATTCAAGGCACGGTTGACCACGTGGCTGCGACGCCTCGCCATCTCCTGTCATCGGAAGTCATGACCCTTCTTGAGCGTCAAGTTCCTCAGACGGCCGGGGCCGTGCGAGGGCTTGCCCGTTGGTCCGTTCAGCAGCGTTTGGAACAACAATTGGGTGAAACAGTGAATCACGTGGTCGTTGACCTCGAGCACCTCCTCGAGGACTTCGACCGCTCCATCACCATGTTGCGACGCATTCGAAACGTCCTCGAACAGGTCGAACGTTTGGGAGCACCATCGCACGAGGTCCATGCCTTGATGGCCAATTGTCAACGACCGGAAGCTCTGCCAACCCTCGCACTGGGCACCCGAAAATTGATTCAAGTGGCCCTTGACGACATCTATCTTGAGGCGGACCAGCGAGATGCGGGTGAAGCGATTGGCTTGGAGGAGACGGCACGTGTACTCGAAGAACTCATCACCCAGTTGGACGCCTCGGGCCTGACCGACGGCCGTCCCAAAGGCATGATGTGGGACTTCCAGCGGGACGGTTTGTTGCCGTTTGAGCGAGAATCGATTCCGGCTCAGCAACGAATCCCAGTCAACGAAACCATGCTCGGAGAAATGGAGCCGAACCTCATTCAAATGGAGGAAAGCGGCATGGAAGCACCGGTGGACGAAGCGGTTGACGATGAAGGGTGGTCGCCGCTGCCCCCACCGGCTGAAGAGGAAGGCGTTGAGGAAACGCTCGTTGTGCGTTCCAGTGAACGAACATCGATGGATTTGGAGGATGAACGAGCACAACTTGAAGCCGAGCTGGCACGCCTTGATGCGGAGCGAGGTCATCGTACTTCGCACGCCAACGTGGCTCCGGTCCCCAAAGCCGATTCAGCGCTGGCCGACCTTGAGTCCCGTTTATCCGATGTTGAGTTCTGATGATTCACATGCCAACCGACGCCACCACACTGATGGGACGAAGCGAGGCAAAAGGAAAGGCCTTCCCTCTGTGGATTGAACGCCTTCTCCTGGTGGGCGCAGTGCTTGTTTTCCTGGTATGCCGAACGACGGTTTTGAGCGCGATTGATCACGCCGTTCTCGGCGGGCTGATCACCTACGTGGTCTTTCCGCTCACGCTCTTGGCGCTCGTTGAAGTCCTAGGTCGAGGATTGCAGCGTTCGCTTCAATCATAACTGAGCAAAGTCCTTGGTCGTCTCCGATTCAACCGGGGGTTGATTGCCCCGTGATTGAATGAAACCGATGACACGCTGCCACGGAATGAAGAACCGGAGCACAGCCATGATGCTCAAGAACAACAAGGCAGAGATGACCAGCCCGTACGTGAGGGTCAGTTCAATCGATTCCGACACCTGCCCCGCCCATTGACTTCCGGTGGTGTCCGAAACGATGGTGAGGAGGACTTTGTGGAAGCCCAGCGCAACCATGGTGGCCACACCGGTGAGTCCCAGGAAGAGGAACGTGTGTCGAAGGTGTGTGTTGAGCACGTTGTCCATCTGTCGCACGTATTCGGGGTCCCGCTTGCACGATTCAGGAAGGCGGAAGGCGTACTCGAGGTTGCGAATCACGCCGTAGCTTGCCTCTTGGAACACCATGATGAGCACGGCGATGAGGATGAGGTTGAACTGTTCCTGCGTGACCAGTTTGAGACCAAACAAGCCTATGGTGGGGTCGGACGTTTGGGTTTCAAGCGTCGCCAATGCTCCGCCGTAGGAGCCAAGTTGTGCCTTGATGAGCGGGAAGGTAAGAATGGCGTGAATGCCGAGGAAAAGAAGCGTAAATCCGATGGCCCAGCCGATGGAACGTCGTGAAAGGCCCCATATCCCTCGAGTTCCCATGATAACGGGAAGCAGATAGATGAAGAGAATCATCAACGACATGATCATCAACAACGGCCACTGCAAGGTTTCCAGTTCGCCGTTGGTGGGCAAGCGAAGCTCGAACGAGAACAGCATGCCAGCGAACCAAGACAGCATCAAACGACCCACGAGCAGGACGATCAGACCGATGATGAAGCCGAGTCGGATGCGCTGTTGCACCTTTTGAGATTGGAAGGCAATGAGAGCCATAACGCCACCCAGGCTGAGTCCGAGCACCAACGGGACGAAGAATCGGCCCATGCCCGTACGGCCTTCACCCGTCAACCAATCACCCAGCGGCAACTGGTCCGAGATCAGCAATTCAATGGTATCGAAGAGCACGGTGTGGTCGATGGAGTTGACCACATAGGTGGAGACTACCTCGAGGTACATGCCGACGAGCGCCACGGTGGCCAGCACCTGAAGGGCGATGATTTGCCATTGTCGACGCAGCGTTTTCAGATGCAAGGTGCGGGGTTTGGCGGCACCCTCAAGGTAAACATCCGACTGAAGACCGACTTCGCCCGCCATCTCAGTACCCCCTCACCTGCATCAACGCCTGGGACAAGTCCATGTCCGGCATCCAGTCGATCACCTGCGCCCCCGACCCTGCAAGGGTGGTGAGGCGGTTCTGTCGCTCAAGCTTGAGCACCTCGTACGACATGCGTGGAATTCGACTGACCAAACGCTCAAAGTCAACGCTGGACGGGGAGAGAACGGTTACTTCGTGCCCGCGTCCCACGAGGTCTCGAACCGCAGCCGGCACGGTTCCGTCGCCTTCGCAAGACGAGATGATGAACACGGGGCTGCCCCGGCTAAATCGACCGCTGAGGGAGTTGGTGACCGCTTGGAGGGGCATCGCGCCTTTGGGACGAACTCCGGCAAGGGCGCTCAAGATCTTGAAGTACTGCTTGTCGCCGGTGTCGGGAGGAAGATAGGAAAGTTTCTCGTCGTAGATGGCCAAGGCGACTGAATCGCGTCGCTTTAGGAAAAAGGCTGCAAGACTGGCTGCAGAAACGGTCCCCATCTCGAGCGGATTTTTCAGCACGGTACCGATTCGAGCCAAATCCCGGCTGTCAAGAATGAGGTAGAGGTCGGTGACAGCGTCTCGACACTTCTCGTTCACCATGAGCTCCCCGGTGCGGGCAAACGCCTTCCAGTTGATGTTCTTGAACGGATCTCCGGGCACGTATTCACGAAGGGAGTAGAACTCTGAACCCTGTCCAGGCGTCCGCAGCGTGGTGGCGCCGGTGTACATTTTCGGCGTACGGCTACGAAGGAAGGCCTCCTCAATGTCCTTGATCTGTGGGAAAATGACGATGTCGCTGTGGTGGTCAACGTACATTTCCTCAACGCCGAGATTGAACGTGTTGCGGGCACGAAGGGAAACGGGGCCTATCGAATAGTGGCCTCGCAGCGGGCAACGAAGGACGTAGCGAATTCGAGCGCTTTCGCCGGGTTTCAGGTTGAGCTGCATTTGGTTGAGACCGCTTCGGAGTTTCATTTCGTGGGGGATGTTGTCGTAAATGTCCAGCATCTGAGTCTTTCGGTTGCTGCGGTTCGTCACAAGCAATTCAACGTAGAGGTCATCGCCTTTGTAGAGGTTGTCCGCCGATAACGTGCGTTGGACTTCGACGTCTCCATGACCTGCAATCCACGAATTTACAACAATAAAGGCGATGAGCGTCAATCCGAGAATCATCATTTGTTGATTGGAAATCATCATTCCAATCAGCACCAGCGCAATCCCGCCGGTGAAGGTGAAGGCTGCTTTTCTCGTCCACATGTTCTCACCTCATCGGCGCCCCCACGCTTTGATGCGTTTGACCAAGGCTACGGTCTGTTCGAGGGTGTACCGGTTGCTTGATTCCACGGCAAATTTAGCAAGGATTGGGTCGTTGATCATGCTCACCAGTTCGTTGGCTTGCATGGCCTGGAACTCCTCGCGATTCAAACCGTTTTGATTGCGTACCTTGGACAAGAAGACCTGTCGGATTTTTTCTACTTTGGAATAGTAGGCGTATCGATTGGCGTCGCCAAACCCGTAGTAGATGATGCTGAACACGTGCCGCCAAGGCTCAGGGTCTCGTTTCTTGATGAGGACAGCTTCAAACGTGATGAACAGAATCAGGAACAACAGCAACATCGCCAGACCCTCGCCCGTGAAGTAAACGAGCAAGAAGTAGACCGTGTTGTAGGAATCCGCTGCAAGAGCGCTCTGTGGGTGGCGTGACTCGTCGAAGATGACCATGGCGTTCTCAGCCGGCTGACCCACTTCGTCGACCCGTTCACTCATCAGCGCCTCGGCGATGAAATCGAGAGCCCACTTTCGATTGTCGTTGGCGGGCATGAGCGTGTCGGTTGGACCGTACGCACCGTCGTTGAACCCTTCGTAATCGTACATGGCGTTGATGAGCGCCGATCCGTCAGCGACAAAGACAATCCGACCGCCGTCGGAGGGTGAACAACTCGCTCGAGCACAAACTTCGATGCTGAGGTTGAATTGACCCCAGCGATCGGGGGTTTCAGGGGTGATTTCGTTGCCCACCCAAATCTCACCGTCCCCGTTCACGTCCACCGTGGCTTCGTTGCTGGTCAGGGCTCGAATCGCTACTTCAGACAATGGACCACTCACGCCAGGAATCACTTCAAGACCGGTGATGTTGTTGAGAAGCAGTTGGTAGGTCCCGTTGTAGTTGATGCGCCCGTCGGTCATCATGTGCTGCTCGCAAAGGGTGGCTTCTCCCGCCATGAACGTCATGCCACTCAACGTCGAGCACGGGTGTTCGCCCGGTCCACCCTCCTTTGCCCAGCGGTCGTGAGAGGAGAGGGTCGACGGGTCCAGTTGAGTGCCATTCATGCCGCAAGGGTTGTTTTGGACGCACATCCAGATGTAGTTGAAATCCAACTCAGTGGCGTACGTTGTGTCAAAGACTTGGTCGCCCGTGTATCGAATTCCGAACGCTTCCGCAATGGTGTTGGCGTAGCCGTAATCCTCGAAAACCATCGCCGTTCCACCGGCTTCAACAAATTCGACGATGGCGTTGATCTCTGAAGGTGAGTACCCGTTGCCCGAGGCAATCGTGATGAAACCGTCTTCGTCAAATTGCGGAAGCGAAAGGGTGTCTCGTTCCACACCGGCCAGCACGTACGTGGTGTTGCGGGGGTCTTCGATGTCGGCCAACAAAAGCGGGCTGCTCACCAGGGAACGGGTTTCAATGCCCATCGATTTGATGTCCTCACGAAAGGCGGACATGTCGTTCCAATCGTCGTCGTAAGCGGACAGTTGATCCGTAGCGCTCAGATTGATGAAGTTGAGAAGGATGGTCATCAACAGAATCAGCATGACCGCCCAAAAGGACGCCTGAAGGGCAAGCCTTCGGGCGTTAAGGTGAGCGGGGAGACCTAACATGTGATTCACGTGGGAGGATTCCCAGCCTTAACACGGCCTCTACTGACTTTAGAAGGTTGTCCACCCGAGTTGGGAAAATGCTCACGCGTGCGTCGTGGTCAAACATTGAGATGGATGTTTTCGGCGATGCGGGCAACAGCGGTGCCCGGAATTTTCACGGAGCGGCCTGCGTGCTCGAACGGAAGGGCAGAAGGGTCCAACCCTGACTCGACCTCAACCAGAAGTTCACTGATCAACCCCGTGTTCAAATCAAAACTAAGGTCAATGAGCGAGCCCATCACGGCTCCGGTTCGGTCAACGACGACGTTTCCGAGGATTTCCCGACCGAAAATTGCCATGCGTCTCTGCTCCTTACCCGCCCTTGTGGACTGGCCTCCCTTCAATGCGTCGGTGCTTGACCATCACATGGTCTCAATGCCACGACTGAAGTCTCGATTTCGCTTGATGTTGGTCAAACCCGATGTGAGGCGGGTTTCCATCTTCTGATAGTAATCCAGCATGTCGGGGGTGACCGTGGGCCGAACACGAGAGATGGCTTCTTCAAAGTGGCCTTTCGTGATTTTCTTCTTCCCCGCACGCATGCAGATAAGCGCCGCTTCTCGGCACACGGCTTCGATGTCCGCGCCGGTGAAGCCGTCCATGCCTGAGAGGATGTCCTTAAACGAGAATTTGCTGAGAGGCATGCCTTCGCTGTGGATGCCGAAGATGGCTTCACGGGCCCCTGCATCGGGTGGAGGGACGTGGAGCACACGCTCAAATCGGCCGCTTCGGAGCAGGGCTGGATCGATCATCTCAGGACGGTTGGTTGCCGCCACAACGATGACGCCGTCAAGGGATTCAACGCCGTCCATGCTGGCCAGCAGCTGGTTCACGACACGGTTTCCGACATCGCTGCCCTCCGATGCGCTCCCCCCGCTTCGCATCGAAGCGATGGACTCGAACTCGTCAAGGAAGATGATGGAGGGCGCAGATTGCTTGGCTTTCTTGAAGATTTCACGAATGGCTCGCTCGGATTCGCCGACCCATTTTGAGATCATTTCGGGGCCCTTGATGCTGATGAAGTTGGCCTGAGCCTCGTTGGCGATGGCCTTTGCCAGCAGGGTTTTGCCGGTTCCCGGAGCACCAAAGAGGACGATGCCTCGAGGCGGTTTGATGCCGAAGTGTTCGAACAACTCGGGTTTGGTCAACGGCCACTCAACCGATTCCTTGAGGCGATCTTTGACCTCAAGAAGGCCGCCCACTTCGTCCCAGCCGACCTCAGGGACTTCGACGTATATCTCTCTCAGAGCGGAGGGTTCGATGTCTCGGATGGCTTCTTTGAAGTCGTCCATGCAGACCTCCATCTTCTCCAACACCTCGGGTGGAAGTGTTTCCTCGTCCAAGTCAATTTCCGGGAGGTAGCGGCGAAGCGCTCGCATGGCGGCCTCTCGGACGAGTGCGGCGAGGTCGGCACCAACGAACCCGTAGGTGTTGTCAAGCACCCACCCGATGTCGAAATCTTCGGCAATGGGCATCTGACGGGTGTGAACATCCATGATTTCGCTGCGACCTTCTCGGTCGGGGACACCGATTTCGATTTCACGGTCAAAGCGACCGGGTCGACGCAGTGCGGGATCAAGAGCGTCCCGGCGATTGGTGGCTCCGATGACCACGACGTTGTCTCGGCCTTGCATACCGTCCATCAAGGTCAACATTTGAGCGACAACTCGACGTTCAACCTCTCCGGTAACGTCCTCTCGCTTGGGGCAGATGGAGTCAATCTCGTCGATGAACACAATCGCAGGTGCGTTGTCGGCGGCTTCGTCGAAAATCTCGCGGAGTTGCTTTTCCGACTCGCCGTAGTACTTGGAAATGATTTCCGGCCCGTTGATGCTCTTGAAATGCGCATTTGTTTCCGTGGCCACGGCCTTTGCAATCATGGTTTTCCCCGTGCCGGGCGGACCGTGAAGCAGCACACCCTTGGGGGGATCGATACCGAGACGTCGGAAGAGCTCGGGGTGCTTGAGTGGGAGTTCAATCATCTCACGGACCTTCAGAAGTTGTTGGCCAATACCGCCCACGTCTTCGTAGGTGATGCCCTCAGCTTGACCCATGTCCTCTTCCGCAACCGCTTCGTCCTTGATGACAATCTCGGTGTCTGTGGTCACCACCACGATGCCTTTGGGCACGGTTTGAACAACGGCGAAGGGAAGAGCTTCAGCGAAGAGCGTCATGCCGGGGATGAAGATGCGATCGCCTGCGACGACGGGGCGCTTGGCAAGCCCGCGCTTGGCGAAGCCTTCGATGCCGGGCCCAAACTTGACCTTCTGCTTGTTGGCCATCACGGGCGAAATGGTCAGTTTCGTGCAGGTTTTTGCGTCCACCTTACGAACCGTGACACGATCACCAAGACTGACTCCGGCGTTCTTTCGTATGATGCCGTCCATGCGGATGATGTCCATCTTTGCGTCCTCGGGGCGGCTGCGCCAGTAAATAGCGGCCGTCGAACGTTCCTCTCCGCTGATTTCAACGAAGTCGCCGGGCTTGAGGTCGAGGCCCATTTCAGAGGAGATGCGTGCTCTGCCGAATCCGACGTCGGAGGGAATGGCTTTGGATACGCGCAGTTCGATGGTGTCTTCTTTGCCAGCCATGGTTTGTCCCCTCGTTTCGTTGAGCAATTTACGGTATATAATGAAATTCTACCGGGCGTTTCGCCTGCCCTCACCAGAATACAGGGAAGGGCCACTATAAACCCAAGCCCGAGGGTCGTTGAGAGGCGAACGCCTGCGGAAACATCCCTTCCATCACATTCAAGAGCGGCGCCAAATTGGCAAAACGCATGGTTCACGTTCTCGAAACCGGCTTGGAATACATGGAAAACAACAACCCAAACGGCAAACCCGCTGTTCGAGGCTACAACATCATCAACGGCCAGTTGACCCTCGCAAGCGACAACAGCACCTTCCAATCAACCAACCCAGCCCTGCTGGCGGATTGCCTGGGTGAGTTTCCTCTTTCGACCCGGGAGGACGTTCGAGACGCCCTCAACGCCGCCCATGAGGCGTTTTCCGCGTGGGCCGCCACCCCCGCACCGACCAGGGGACAAATCATCGGCAACATGGGCCGACTGTTGATGGAGCACAAGGACGCTCTTGTGGCTCTTGAAACGCGGGAAATTGGCAAGACACTCAAGGAATCCGGTGGTGAAATCCAGGAGGCCATCGACACCTGCCTCTTCTTCCAATCCGAAGGGCGACGGCTGTACGGTCAGACCGTCAATTCTGAGCTGCCCAACAAGGAGTTGTTCACCTACCGACGCCCGCTCGGCGTTTGCGGCATCATCAACGCATGCAACTTTCCTTCAGCCGTGCCTTTCTGGAAGATGATTCCCGCCATCATGTGCGGCAACACCTGTGTTTGGAAAAGTCCTCAAGATGCCCCGTTGTTGTCCTTCGCCTTGGCTCGCATCATGCATCAAGCCGGAATCCCCGACGGCGTGATCAACCTCGTTCACGGTAAGGGCAGCGGAGCGGGCCAGTACCTCGTTGATGCCGTTGACGAAGGTCTTGTCAACAAAATCTCCTTCACCGGTTCAACCGGTGTTGGAAAAATGATCGGCGAGGTCTGCGGCCGCAACCTCGTTTCCTGCTCTCTTGAACTGGGTGGAAAAAATCCGCTGGTGGTCATGCCCTCGGCGGACCTCAACAACGCCGTTGAGGGAGCCTACTGGGGCGCTTTCGGCACCGCCGGTCAGCGCTGCACCAGTCTTGGCAATCTCATTGTCCATGAGGACATTTACGACGCGTTCATGGAGAAGTTCATGGAGAAGGTGAAATCCACCCGAATCGGCGATTCGCTGGTTCACAAGGACGTGCTCTACGGACCCATGCTTTCCGAGAAGTACGCCAAGGATTTCCTGACCGGCCTCGAGATGGCCAAAGCCAGCGGTGCCACGCAACTTTGGGGCGAGGGCCCCATCACCGCAGAAAGCGCTCCAGAAAACTTCCTCGGAAACGCCAGCGATGGCGTGTTCATGTGGCCTCACGTGTTCGTGGACGTCACCGAAGACATGGAGTGCTTCCACGAGGAGATTTTTGGGCCCTTGGTCACCATCGTGAAGGCCACGGATTTTGACCATGCTCTTCACCTAGCCAACGCCAGCCCCTACGGACTTTCATCCGCCATCTACACCAACGATCGCCTGGAAGCGTACCGGTACAAGACCGGCATCAAGGCGGGCATGACGAGCATCAACAACTCGACCAGCGGCGCTGAAGCCCACCTGCCCTTTGGCGGCGTCAAAGGTTCGGGCAACGGTACCCGAGAATCGGGCATCTGGGTCATTGAAGCGTACTCGTACTGGCACGCTGTGAACGACGAACTTTCGGGTAAACTCCAACTGGCCCAAATGGACGTTGACGAAATCGAAATGGTCGAGGCCGAAGTGAATTGGTCTGAATTGGCCTGAAAATGTTTCAAAAACGGCACACGGCTCAATGGTGAACCTCAAAGACCCTGCCTCTCTCGGGTGACATGTTCCCGTAGGGAACGGGGGTGAAATGACATGGGAGAAGGTGTAAAACTCCCCGTCCTGAACGGCTTGGGTCGCACCAACCGAATCGACAATTGGTGGAGCCAACCCGTCACAATGGGGACCGGATTGACCGCCGCCCTCATCTACACGTTCTGGAGATTGTTCTTCTACGATGCAGACATCTCCTACAAGCTTCACGGAAGCACCGTGATGTCGCCGATTTTTTCACCCAACGTGCTCGAGTGGGACCTTTTCGGGCTCTCGGCTTGGAACCACCCCGAATGGGTGAACGCTGCAATTCTTGTTCTGTGGATTCCGTTTGGGTTCCGAGGCACGTGCTACTACATGCGACGTGTCTACTACCGCACGTTCTTCGCCAGTCCAACAGCGTGTTGGGTTGACGAGCCCGAGATCAACAAGGCCATCGGCTACCAGGGTGAGCGGAGGATGTTCCTGTTCAACAATCTTCACCGCTACTTCCTGTACGCAGCGATGATAAACATCCTGATCAAATGGTGGGATGTGACTCACACAATGCACTTCCATTCCTCAGCACACAACGGCTACGGCGTCTCCATCGGAACGTTCGTCATGGGCATTGAAGCCTTCCTCCTCACCATGTACGTGACCTCCTGCCACGCCCTCCGCCATCTTGCGGGCGGCATGCTGGACCGCTGGACGTCAAGCATAAGCCGTGTCCGCGGTGTCGTCTTTGGGAAGATCAGCATTGCCAACCGGTCTCACGGATTTTGGTTTTGGACATCCCTAACCTTTGTATTCCTCGGCGACATCTGGGTGCTACTGGTGGCCGAAGGGCGAATCAACGACATGGTGATTCTTGTCATTTGAGGTGGGGCGATGGGAGAGAACATTACCAATCACGACTACGACGTTATTGTCATCGGCGCAGGCGGTGCCGGCCTCCGAGCCGCCATCGAAGCCGCACGAAGCGGTGCGAAAACCGCCATCATCACCAAGTCGTTGCTTGGCAAAGCACACACCGTGATGGCCGAAGGAGGCTGTGCTGCATCGCTTCAAAACGCCGACCCCAGAGACGGCTGGAAGGTCCACTTCCACGACACCATGAAAGGCAGCAAGTGGCTTGCCAACTGGAGAATGGCCGAGTACCACGCCAAAGAAGCACCCGACCGAGTGCGTGAACTCGAGCAGTGGGGTGCCGTCTTTGACCGCACACCAAAGAACCTGATCAACCAGCGAAATTTTGGTGGACACACCTTCCCCCGTCTCGCCCACGTTGGCGACGCTACGGGGCTTGAAATCATCCGCACGCTGCAAGAGCGAGGCATTCACGAAGGCATTGACATCTTCATGGAGTACACCGTTCGAACCCTCCTCAAGGAAGGCGACCGAGTTACAGGATGCGTTGCTTACACTCGCGTTGAGGGCGATTTCCACGCCTTTTCAGCCAAGTCGGTGGTTCTTGCGACCGGCGGCATCACACGTTGTTGGTCGGTCTGTTCGGGCTCGTGGGAGTACACCGGTGACGGGCACGCTCTGGCCCTCTGGGCAGGTGCAGAACTCCGCGACATGGAGTTTGTGCAGTTCCATCCGACCGGCATGGTCTGGCCTCCATCTGTTCGAGGCATCCTCGTCACCGAGGGTGTTCGCGGTGAAGGCGGACGGTTGACCAACAGCGAAGGCAACCGCTTCATGTTCGATTACGTCCCAGAAATGTTCGCTGGCGATCACGCCGACTCGATTGAAGAATCCGACCAGTGGGTCGAAGAAGTCGTCAGCGGCAAGCTCGCCACCGTGCGACGACCGCCTGAACTCCTCACCCGAGACGTCGTGGCCAAAGCCATCAATTCAGAGGTGAAATCCGGTCGGGGGTCACCCCACGGTGGAGCCTTCCTCGATATTTCTCACCGTGGTGAAGAAGCGATTTTGAAGAAACTCCCCTCCATGCACCACCAGTTCAAAGAGCTCGCAGGCGTGGACATCAGCAAGGAGCCCATGGAAGTTGGACCCACCGCACACTACGTCATGGGCGGCGTGGTCGTTGACGCCGAATCTCAGGAAACCTCCGTTCCCGGCCTCTTTGCGTGCGGTGAAGTGGCCTCGGGACTCCACGGCGCAAACCGTCTGGGCGGCAACTCACTTTCGGACCTCATCGTGTTTGGAAAGCGTGCTGGCGAGTACGCCGCAAAGCGTGCGAAGGACCTCGCTCAGCCGAGCATCGACGAAGACCAGGTCGGACGGGCCATCGACGACATGCTCGCTCCACTG
>VMHT01167581.1_pt1 | contig 15501 bp, 19 predicted proteins | sample 4693611 | NCBI WGS metagenome assembly VMHT01 (sample SAMN12280063, study PRJNA550983) | marine metagenome | isolation source: seawater sampled from same location over 5 years 0.02-0.2 micron viral filtrate | place: USA: collected off the coast of southern California halfway between the port... ... | reverse complement strand
TGCTGCTGCTTTATTAGCAAAAGCAATAGACTCCTCCATAGAATCCAACTGTACATAATAAAAAACTAATGCTGCTAGGAAGGTATCACCTGCACCAGTCACATCAAATGTTCTAGCAACAGGCACTTGAAATTGTTTCTTGTTCCATAGAGCACCATTAGCACCCATAGTAACTATACAATTACTAGAGCGAGGAATATGATCCTCTCGTAATGCTTCAAATTCTTTCTGATTAATTTTGTATATTATATTATCTCTTCTTGGTGGTGTAGTTGACTTAGTATCAATAAAAACTTTTACATCTGGATTCTTTCTTGCTAAATCTTTAATCAAATTAAGGTCAACGAATCCTTTATTATAATCCGACACAACTATAGCATCATAATTTTGATGCATTGCTGCCATAATAATTTGATGTTGTTTTAAAGGTTCTAATTGTGGTTCAGTATCAAGACGCATAACCTGCTGATTAGATCTTTGATCAACATATCTTGTCTTCTTTATCTCCTCTTTATTTGTTACAAAATTAACATTAATACCGAGAGACTTTAAATTCTCACAAACATTTGCTGCCATACCAGGAGCACTTTGCTTTTCAAAATATTTCATGACAGGGATCGGTCCTTCGGGACTTAAACGATCACAAGATCCGTACACCCATTCATCGGTGCAACTATCCCCTATCAATAATACATTGTATTGTCTTGCTAGTTGCATACTTTTCAATCCTATCAAAGAATATTAATTCGCCAGCACTGTGTTGACCAATGACTGACTTACCTTTCCAATCGGAACCGACCATCATTATATCAGGTCTGACATCTTTTATCAATGCTTCAAGAGATTCATCACTACTAAAGTAAGTTACCTCATCAACTGCCGACAAAGCAATAAGCATTAACCCTCTGTCTTCCTGATTATATATTGGACGATTGCTTCCCTTTTTTTCTTTCACTCTGTCATCAGTATCAATACCAACAACAACATAATCTCCTAGAGATTTAGCATGGTTTAGTAGTGCTACATGACCAGGATGTAAGAGATCAAAGGTTCCATTAACAAAAACTTTGACCCACTTCTTTTCATGAATAAATGGTTTGACTTTATTCATTTTTAACACTAATTATTTTACCATACTCAGGTAAATAAAGATACTCAATTTCACTATTAGCAATAGTCTTAACAGCATCTTCTAATGTTTCAACCAAAGGTTCTCCACCCAAATTAAAAGAAGTATTAAAGAGGATAGGACAACCAGTTTGTTTATAAAACTCACTAATCAATTCATGATAATTTTTATTTTGTTCTTCTGTTACTGTTTGAATTCTACATGTGTTATCTACATGAATAATAGCAGGAATCTTTTCCTCAATACCTGGTTTACACTCGACAGCATACATCATGAATGGAGTCTCATCCATACCACGAAGATCAAACCAGTCATGCACATGTTCTTTGAGAATAGTACCTGCAAATGGTCTAAAGTATTCACGATGTTTTACAGTATTAACAAAGTCTTTACCTTCAGGATCACGAGGATCATATAATATAGAACGATTACCAAGAGCACGAGGACCAGACTCAGACTTACCTTGGAACATTGCTACAATATTCTCAGAGGTAATCAACTTAATCACATCTTCATGATTAGCACCTTTAACAACACCACCATACTTATCAGTAACCTTTTGAATATCTTCTAAAGAATAATTGTATTCAGGACCAAGATATAATGTGTCTATCTGAGGTTTAGGATCTTCAAATTGATGAGGTTGAAGTGCCTTATAATAAACATAAAGTGCTGCTCCAATAGCAGTACCAGCATCATTACTGACTGGTTCTACAAATAAATTGATGCCTTCATCTTTTAACTGCTCAAGATACCAATAGTTTGCAACACAATTCAATCCATATCCACCAGACAATACTATATTCTTTTTACCAGTCATCTCAACTGCCTTACGAATAAGTTTTAAGACTGCTTCTTGTGTCTCGGTTTGTACTGCATATGCTAAGTCTCTTCTATTTTGATACTTAGTTAGATCTGATTTGGGATCATCAGGATCTGGATGCTCATCAAGGAATGGATACTCATGTACATTAATATGTCCTGCATTTGGATAGGTAGGTATCATTACATTCCTATCTACTGTACCATACTTCTTGAAAATCTTAGGTACTTCTGGATTGGGTTTGCCATATGGAAATAGACCCATAGTTTTACCTGCTTCAATAGCATGCCATCCACAATACTGTGTAACTGCCTCGTATGCTTTAACAATACCGCAAGTTTCATCAAGTAGATACTCAAAGGTACCTTTCTCACTAGGATAAACTTCTTTGTTTTCCATCTCAGGAATTATTGCTGTAGTAGCAGGTCCTCTACAACCTAGATGTTTCCATACAGTATTAATTTCTTTAGGGTAAGTGCAATCAAATATAGTTTCAACTTCCCATACTGTATCTTGCCTATCCATAATGGTGAAGTCAATAAATGTACCTGCACCATCAACTACTAACGCTGCTGCCTCAGTAAATCCAGAACGATAGAATGCACATGCAGCATGTAACTTATGATGTATATTTCCTAAATCTATAACTTGTGCGTGTCCCTTCTTTGGATCTTGACCAGCAAGATCTTCAATTAATCCCATCTTCCTTGCAAGACCTACATAAGCAGGTTCAAAAGAATATTCTAATGTAGGACAATCTTTTGCTGCCATCTGGGTGTGACCAATGACAAGATAATCTAGTCTATCAGTATACTCTTTGATTAGCATCATCGATGCTAGAGGGGCACCATCATACTTGCGACGAGAAATTCTCTCCTCTTCTACAGCAAATACAATTTCACCATCTTTAAGAAGACAAACACCTCCGTTATGTCCTCTTGCTATGCCAGCAATCCACTGTGTCATTTACCGAACCCCTTAGTTTCTGCTTGTACAACTTTTTTCTTGACAGATTTGCCAAGTTTATCTCTACATGATTTAATCACTGCAGAGACATCTTTCTCAGTCATAGACATACACTCGTCATTTTGTATGTCTTGATAATCTTCCATAGTTAATCTGATAGGAGAAAAAGTTCTTCTATCTTCACCTAGATCTATTATATCAAATTTTGGATCATTTGGATAGGTTATATTGACAGGGTATGTTGATCCAATCACAGCAGTGACTGTGCTACCGACTGCCTTAGCAATGTGTTGACCAACACTATCACATCCTAAGAAATGATCTGCTCTGTCTATAATACTTGCCCAGATACGAATGTCTTCTATGTTAGGAAGAATATATGAGTCCTTAGATTCTCCTTCTTCTGTAGTAAAAGGAAACTCTGACATTACAATCACACAATAATCTTTCTTTAAATTATTAATGATAGTACTAATATCTGATAGATTAAAACTACGAGAGGTTGGGTCAAACATGTACCCACCAGTATCCATGATACCTCTACCAAATGGTTGGATAACTATAACTTTTTCTTTTCCTGTAGTTGATATTGCCTCGTCAACTAACTGCATTCCTTGAATACCCTCACCTTTTGCCAAAGTAATATTGGGTGCTGGTAATTCTCTAGGTTCTTCTAAACCATTGATTTCTATATCAAATGCTTGAGCAAGACTACACTTCTGATTGTAATAATGCCATTGCCTATACGGTTCTGGTGTTACACAGTCTCTATCTTTAATCTTATCTTCAAACAATCCTTTATGCCAATTATCATAGGCATACTTGTGTAATACTGGATGACCTCTATAGAAATTCATACCACCTTCACAGACGATTATAAAATCGTCATGAGTTTCGGCATATTTTTCCAGTGCAGGGATGGAAGCAACTACTCTACCTGCTCCACCATTAATAAAGAATACTTTAGATCTCATACTATCATGTCAACAATTTATATAGTCATAGAAAAACAACCTGATTTATACGGTCATACCCATCCTTAAACATGGAAGGATTAGTGTTAGGAGCATGTAAAACATCAGATTCGTACATAATCATTCTATTATACACCATTTCAAACTCATATTCAACCTTCCATACTCCATCATAACCACCATTCAACCATTCCTGTACAAAAGGCCATACATCATCAGGAGTTTTTACAATGTCCTCAAACATCTCTGGTTTATCAATGTAATCCATAACATTATAAGGTAATGTCATATTACCTTTATAAGAATATAAATTAGTACCACCTTGGCATTCATCGGGATAATTTAGAAAGATAACAACACCAAATTGATTATAATCAAAAGTAGATTGAGTACATTGTCCAACTATACCACGAGTAACACCATGCTCATCAACATACCCACCACTACTATCAACATATGAAGTTGAATAAGAATCTTGATGAGGTATAGACAACCAAGGATCAGCACCAATACTATCAGAATTCATTACATTACATAAGAAATCTGCATTATCCCAATGACATTGATACATTCTATCGGAAAAAGAATGCTTCCAAAGACTACTATCCAAACAATACTTATCAAATATAGATTTAGTCTTCTCCTTAAATTCTTTAGTCTCTATATGACATCTCTCTCCAGCAAGACCCTTAATTAATTTTTCTTCTCTTCGTTTATCAGCCTTGACTGCTAACTCTTTTATTTCACTAGGATTTTCATAGAAATTATCAATAACTATTACTGTTCTATTATTAGATCCAATATTTCTAATTACTTGTTCTTTACTATTATTACTCAGTTCAAACATAATAAATCCTCACAGACAAAAAAATTCCGAGAAAAATTTTCCCGAAATTTTGGAATAAAAAGTTGAATTTCCCTCAGTATATCTAGGTCACATTTTCTGGGGGTTCTGCTGCAGATGCACCACCACCCCAGTATGTACTGGTATCAGCAGCATCTCCAATGTTAGGAGTATCATCTGGTTCATGTGGCCATACAATTCTATATGTTTCTGTACCTACACCTGCCCAAGTCGTAGGAAGGTCTCTTAATTTCTGACGGTAATCTTTCCAAGGTGATAAGAATCCAGTAGGAGCATCATTAGGTATCTTATCATCAGACTGTGATAAAAGACTATTTCTTTCTGCTCTTACCCAATCCCAACCAAATGTTTTAGAATCAGCAGAACTAGTTCCATCACTGTGTGTATTATTCCACTCCGTATTATCACTAGAGAAGACAGGATCTCTTGGCCACTTATTATTAGTATGATCATACTCTAATGAAAGCATATCAAACACTTCTTGGAAGTGAAGATAGTCATCAAGAATAGGATTAGGTTCTGAGTCTGGACCTGAAGGAGTTTCTATATGATATGGACCTTCGATACCACCGAAGCATGCGATAGCATTCATAGGATACACATCAGCATCTAAAGTAACTATCTTAGCATCTGCTGGAGCATCTCTATCCTCTGTTCCAGTTTCAAATGAATGCATTTGATGCCAGTCAGGTGATGCATCTGATCCTTTATTCTCGTACCAGAATGTTATATTCTGTGGTCCGACATAGGTACAGATTCCTGTCCTTGATGTGTCTTGTGCCTGTCCCATCCATACTGTAGGAACAGGAAATAATACTGTTTTAGTAATGTTTGCCATTGGTTTTGTTCAGGTGTACTCCCTCATTTGTTATTTATTTTAAGACCAAGTTGTAACAACAACTAAACCTGCGTTACCCCAGTCTCCCCAACATTGACCACCTTGAGTAGATCCAGAGTGTCCACCGCCACCAGGCCATAGAGATGGTGATGAGCAACATCCTCTATTATTACCATAAGCACAACGGTTAGTTCCAAAGTTTCTGTTAACTGACCAAGGACCTGGAGGTGTAGAAGAAACTGACCATGCACCTGAGTGACAGTCAACATGCTTTAGTTCTCCACCAGATACACCACAAATATAGAATTCATTCTCATTGTTCATTGAACATGCATTATCTTGTGAATCAGGCCATGCTGCAGAACAAGCATTATAGCAGTTAGTTCTTTGTGCTTGCTTCAAACAAGTATAGCAACTAGAAGTACAACGCTTGGAAGCATATGATCCACCTTGCATACAGAATGTACCTAGTCCACCACCTTGGACATAAGAAGGACATCCGTAGAATCCACAACCAGTTCGTCCATTACAGCATCCACAACATGAACACCTACTACTTGAACCAGCACAGATTGTATATGATGTAGAACCAGGAGTAAAGTGATTGCAGTTTGCATAAACTGTCTTAGTGGCATATCCACCACCTCCACCAGCCATTCCAGGACCTCCACCACAACATCTAGCAGGACCACCAGATCCTCCACCAGATATAATTTCAAATTGAATCGTAGCTACTTTACTAGGTACCGTCCAGTTATAACAACATCCTCCGTTACATGGAGTGTTATTACAGCAGTTGAAATAGAAACTTCGGCATTGAATACCAGTCGATAGACCAGAAACCTGTCCTGGACCTAGCGAGTCAGCTAGAATTGCCTGATCCCCCTGCAGTTTTTTATATGTTTGATAATTAGCCATTGTTTAAGCCGAATGGTGGTTCGTTAGTTGTATTTATGAAAGAAGGGGGTATTTAACCCCCATGAATCTATTAGATGGTGATTATTCTCCATCCTTGTGTGCCATCATAGAACACAAGTTCAAATGCAGCACCCTCAGTATTAACTACTAGGTCAGATGCGTCACCCATGATTGGGTTACCGTTTCTACCCACTGTTAGGTTGTTAGAATCAAATGTCTTGGCGACATCGAAGAATCTAATGCTATCACCCTTAACTGGTGATCCAGGTAGAGTAACAGTGAATCCACCACCTGATGTGTTACAGAAGATTTGTTGTTTGTTAGAAGCAGTGACTCCAGAAGAAGCATCGACATTACCGTAAGCACCAACAGGTAACCAAGTAGTTCCATTGTAGTACTCATAACCATTTGTATCAGTATCGTAGCGAAGTCCACCTTCTAGTAATGCGTTACCAGTAGGTCTTCCTGCTTGAGTACCTCTAGGTGGAACAAGAATTCCAGATGTCTGATCCATCTTACCTCTTGTTAAGAATCCACGAACTGCTTTCTCAGTTGGACATGCTTGGTTAGAATCACCAGACAGTAGTTCATCAGATGAGAATTCGTTGATCGCTTCACCAATCTGACCACCGATAGCACCCAGTCTTAGTTCTGTCAAACCAGACAAGTTGAAAGCGGAAGCATCCAAGGTAGCAGCACCAGTTAACTGGTTAACAGAGAAGTATTCTCCAACTCTGAAGTTACCTCCTTGGTCAGTTGATACGAAGAAGATCTTACCAGAGTTAGTTACATTAGTTTCATTACCCTGTGATGCTGTGTTCTCATCAGTGTTAGGATAATTTGTTTGTGCAGTGTTACCTGTACCAATCAATAGGAAGTCATGACCAGTAAGTCTTAGTTTAGAGAACTTACTTCTCATTGCAAACTCTTGATTGTCGAATGACTTAGGAGCAGATCCTTTAGCAGGTGCCACATTAATTGTTGCACGACCATTCGCTTGCTGAACAGCATTCGTATCTGCACTTACAAATGTATGAGCACTTGTATTTGTAGAAGGAATATTTTCTAGTGACTGGAATGAGAATGTATTAACAGTCGTTGCTGAGATAGCAACTAATGTTCTGAATAATGGGTCAGGTGTTCCAGCGTTACCACCAGTACCTGTCGCACGAGGATAAGTTTTCTGAGCAGATCCACCATCTAGAGAACAAGTAAATGTTAATGAGTTAGGTGTTAGTTGAATCTTATCTCCAACCATCATACCGTGAGCATTAGATGTCAACTGTACGATACCTGTTGATGGGTTATAAGAACCTGCACTTGGAGTATAGTTATTACCAGCAACATAGTTGGTTATCGCTCTTAGGATGTAAGTATTAGTATCGGAGAATCCCATACCAACTGTAGTAAATCCTAAAGCATCACCAACAATCGGTGTGGTCGATAGTCCAGTAACCTCAAAGAGAATATCTGATTGACCATTTGCTGCATTAGCACCAGTACCCATTCTAAAGTATCCAGTAGCACCAGCACCAACAGAGTCAACCTCAACATATTCGCCAGGAGTGAAGACTGTTGTACCAATACCAACCGCAGGGTTGATATCAGCTGCATCCATAAATGTGTTACCAAATCCAACGAAGTACTTGAAGTAGATTGCGTCTGAAGAAGACTGATCGTTAGTTAATTCAGCACGAGCACCTGAAACAGTACCACGCATTGTTGCACCAACAGCAAGAGTTCCTTGATAAGTTCCAACAATAGTTGTCATCTTATCACCGAACATCCTACCGAATCTAGGAGTCTCTAGTGTAGAGAATCCACATGCAATCGCACCGTAAGTACCGTAGGAGTTGTTACCTGATAGAGATCTAATCTCTGATCCATCATCAGATACATATCCGAATGCACAATAGTATGTGAAGGAAGATACAATCTCAGCGAGAGCATCATCTTCTAGGAAGAATCCTACACCACCCGAATGAATATTCGTAAAGGCATCGAACACCATCGATTTACCACCAGCACCTTCAGGTGCTAAGTTGTGGACACCACCCTCAATAAAGATACCGATAGCACCACCATGACCTGTACCATCAAGGCAAACATCAGAGAATGCAGTACAATCTTTAATGTATGGTGAACGAGATAGAATAGGGTCAGTTGGGTTTAATCTGAAGTATACACCACAAGCAGTAGTACCTACACCAGTCTTAACTTGCCACTTATCTGTATTATAAGGATCGTTGGCATCATAATCAAATCCCTGCAAACCACGCATTGTGATTGCCTGAACTGTAGTAGAGTCAGACACGAAGAACATAGTCTGACGAGCATTAGGAACAACACCCTCAGTTGATACGCCAGGAGCAGGTTGAACTGTTGAACCTCTTAGAACATCACCAGCAATTGAGAAGTTCTTAGGTAGAGTAATTGGTAACTCTTCTGAGAATACACCAGCAGATAGTTTGATGATAACAGGTGAGGAGTCAGTTACAGTACCGCCACTTACATATGTGTGTGCGATAGTTGAAATACTGACATTGGTTACGAAAGTATTAGAGTCAGTTACACTGTCAACTTTAAAGTAGAATCCTTGTGTACCATCTGGGAAGATCGTAGTTGTTAAACCAGAGAAACCAGGAGCACAAGTGAATGATATACCAGCAAGTCTGATGTCTCCTCTTGCAAAGAGACCGTGGTTAGCAGCAGTAACAGTCGCAATACCAGAAGTATTGTCATAAACAAAGTTAGTAATGTTAGATACTTTCTGTGCTGCAGTAGATGCGTAGGAGATATTCTGCCATGCATCGTCAGGAGTTAGACCAGAGTTATCGTTTGAACCTTGCTGTGCGTCAATGAAATATATTTTCGTTCTTTGTCCAGCATACTGCCATTCAACTTCGTCAGTACTTGATACTCTTAAGAATGTACCTTGAGTACCAATACCCTGTCTAGCAGGACCAGTACCATCTCTAGTTAAAATGTCACCTTTAGTTGTTAAGAGTGCTGCACTATCACCTATAGCAAATGCTTGCCACATGGTAACAGCAGTACCAGGTTGAACATTTAAGTTAGAAGATCCAACAGAAACATAAGCAGAACTTGAGTACTCAACTAAGTCTCCATGCTCATAGTAATTGGAGTTACTCCAAGTACCTCTCCATTTTTGTCCTCTAACAAGTAGTGACCAACCACTAGTTCCAGCGTCACTGCTAGTAACAGCAGCACCGATTGGTGGTGTGTCATTATTAATTATTAATTGGTCAGCGATGTAAGAGTTACCACCGTAGGTAACAATCTCACCTTTACCATATTGTCTTGTCTTATCGTATGTCGCTCCAGCACCAGTACCAATACCTTGAACTAAGTTAGACCATGTAGCTGGGTTTTGGTTTGGCTGATCTCCTCTTGGGTTTGTACCTATGGCAACATAAGCAGAACCACTAAATTCTACAAGGTCTCCTCTCTCATATCTTGTACTAGAATCATACTCTCCTTTACCTTCTATTCCATTAGAGAATGCAGCAAAGTTTGCCGAAGGAGGGAAGAATGCGTCTGATCCAACACCTGTAGTATCATGTGGGGATGTTGATACGCCAGTGGCAGTCTGGTCTGATGGTGATTGGAACGGTGATGTAACACGATATAGTTGAGGACCATATTCAACTACATCATTAATACCATAGTAAGTATCAGTAGCAAAGGCACCTCTAAAGTTTACGCCTTCTGCATAGATATCCCAATACTGTGGGTAGTCGTTTGCGTACCAGTTACTTTGAATACCTGTTGAAGTATTCTGAGCTGTACAAATGTATAGGTTACCACCTTCTTTAACGATATCCTGGACAACATATCCAGTACTAACCGTTAGATCTCCAGCGAAGTTCTGACCTGTAAGGTGCAAACTCCAGTATGCTGAGTCGTTTGGGAAGCCTGTAGCACTAGCATCAGAAGTATGGTTGATCGTACACACATATGAACTAGCACCGTATTTAACGATGTCATCAATTACATATGCGGTAGATGCTGCCCACGCTCCACGCCAGTTGAACTTCAGTCTGCCAAGTCTAAATTCTGCCATTGTTAGTTACTCGTTAAACAGGTCCAGTGTATGAATGGGTTCCATTGACTTGAAGGATTAAGTATCCTTCAGAATCTAGGAAATAATTTAAGTTACGACGATCAAATCGTATCTGTTGATATTTATCTTGCGGATTATTGGCAGTTGCCTTTTGCTCAGTAACTTCCTCAACATAATCCTCATAATCTCCAAACTCTTCAACTTGCGTTCCATCGAGTCTGAATGGTTCAAAGCTTTCAGTGGTAGAAGCAGTGCTTACCTTAGTGAGGTAAAGCATTGAGTACTCATCTCTCCTCAAAGCATAAACAAAATGCCCTGTAGAGTCTTGAGGTTGGAAATGTGCGTTGCTTAATGTTAATGCCATTTTAACTAACTATTCTCCAATAACTACCTGTCCATAAAAACATAACGGTTACACCTGAAACATCTAAGTTTACAGGTCCATCATCAATGTTTCCTATCGCATCTTTAAATTGATGGCTTGCTGAAGTCAATGTAACATTATTTATATTCCAACTTTGGCCACCGTCTGCTATCTCAATGCTGTCTCCAGCTGATAAGTTGACTGTTGGCATAGTGGCATTGATAACACCACCATTGGTATCGGCAAGGTACCTCTTATTAACAACAAACTGTGTTGTTAGAGGACCAGTCAATTGTGCGAAGACGGGAGTTGCACCAGTAGCCGCTTGTGCTACAGTTTCAACAGCATTGCCACTTCTAATGTAGATCTTTTGGTCTACAATATTAATAGCCATTTCTCCGTCTTCAAGATCAGCAAGACCAGGTATCTGACCTTGCGTAATACTTCGTTTTGGTTTAATGCGAGTAGGCATTACAAGTTTTTAATGTATTGCTTCTAGTTATTTATTAGAAGTAATTCACCGCTAATACAAACCTTGCTTTTTCACTCGTACAATTTGTACTATTATGAGGTGTAGATCCATCAAAAATTACATTCCTATTAGCAACACTTTCAATCTTAGTTCCGTCTTCCATCTTAGTATATCCATCGTTGTCATTAAAATATAATAGTGATGCATTATGACTGTACTCAAAATCTACATGAGGATCATGCTCAATAAACTTTCCTTGATTAGGATACAATAAAACTCTTGCTCTGATTATAGACTTAACATTTAAAACTTTGATTAGATAATCATCTAATGGTTCCATGAAAGAACTTACTGGAGAGAATCTTTCATATAATCTATGAACAAAATAAAAATGCTCGTTATTATTTTCCCATTGATTTGCTACTCTTGCTTGGTACTCCCACGGAAAGTTGTGACCCATCACAACTTGTTTTAGCATAGAAAAATAATCTTTATCGAGAGTGTCGTCAGTAAATTTCATGTCGGTTCATATAGATTGAAGGCAATTGAAAACCTAGGTTCATTTGAATAATTTATACTAACATAATGGTATAAAGAACCAGGAAATAGATACATGCCACCCTCAACAGGTGGTATAGTAAGATTGGTATCTTGTATAGGAGCAATATTATGTTCATCAGGATGACGAAAGACTAACTCTCCTGAGTTCTTTGGACTACTAACCCAAAAGACTCCAGCAAATATACAACCAGGATGTGTGTGACTTACATTATAACAGTGTTTATAATTTATATTAAACCACATGTTAGATAATCGTGGTTCAAATTCAAAAGAAGTCTCATCATGAGCACGATACTCTTCCACTAACTCTAAGATTCTTGGACTCATATAATTAAGAAACGGTGCAAAGGCATCCATCTCCCAAAAATCATCAGGACTTTGATATCCATCTACATTACTCCTACTATTGGTTGGATAAGTTTTAGCATAGTTAGTCATCCATGCTACAAGATCATCTTTAACCAAATCAAATTGAGAATCGTATGAGTTCGCAACTAGTGTAGGAAATATACTCTCGATCATAAACCTTTGCGAGATCTATTCTGTATTATTATTCTATCGTTAGCATGGTCTGGTATGAATTCTAAAGTATCATTGTGAGGCCACATCATCTCTTCATACAAAGCATTAAGACGATCCATGTCATCCCATAGATCATTAACAGAATCTTTAGGTGTTGGTCTAAACCAATCCTCTTCTGGTTCTAAGTTACCATGCATGTTAAGATACCTCCAATAGATGTTTTAGTATATATTTGTGTGCTCCAATAAGATGCTTATTGTCCACATTATTTTTCCAAATTGTCATGTTATCAATATCTAATTCGTGAAGAAGGAAACGACCATCATCATCTTTACCAAACCCTGCTTCAAAATCAACTAGAGTATAACCAATCTGTTGAAACAAATCTTTCAGTATATAATCAATGTCTATTATTCTCATAACATATGGTTCAACTTTATAACCCATCAACCTTACTCTATCAAATGTAAGTAAAGGAGTCTTGTCAGTCTTTAAAAAGAACTCAACAATAGGAGCATGATGTCCTTTACCACCATCAGCATGTGCTGTTTCTTTTACATGAAAAATATTTTGACCATCTTCTATACCTATAGTATCTGTGACCATAGAACCAGTAGCATAGTTTCTACAAACAACTCTGAACGGATGCTCAGTAGTCTGACCATATAATATGTTGTTTTTTTCTAGAATTTGTTGTAACTCTGGGTTAATCATTTAATAAACTCCTTCTTCTCATAGTCGAATCTAGGATGAGGTTCAGCAGGAACCCAAGGTTTCTTTGATTCATTTCCGATAACGATAAATCTATCAGCAGCAAATGTTCCTGCTAGACTGATTCTAATTTCATCACCATCAACCCAGTTTGTTGAACCATCTTTCTTAGTGTGATTCATCAACTCTTGGATCTCGTCAATCATTTCTTGTGTCAGTTTCATAAGTCGGTGGGGTGTGGTGGTCGTTCCAATGTCTAATATTACCTGCAACAATAAAGCAGTTAGTAACAACTAACTGTACAAATATAAAAGATCTGATGAGGCATATAATATCATCATACTTTTTAGTTGTCCTATCATTAAACGATCCTAAAGCATACTTCCAGATCTTCCATACTTTAATCATAACCAATGCGGTTTTCTGGATGGGTCACGAAGATAATTAGATGCAACCCAAGGTTTGCTGCTAATGTAATTTTTGTAAGCAGTAAAAGTGTCAATGCTTGTGTCATATTTAAACTCATCGGGCATTGCTCGTGTGAATGTTGTAGGTTCTGGACTCAATGGAAATATTTTAGTTGCATGCATCAATGTTGATTGGCAACTATGAATCTTATTATACCTGTGAGTATATTCTTCACATAACTTGAGTCCGTGGTCTAACAACCAACGGAAGTGAGTCTGTGCCCAGATAGTGCAAGGATGATTGCGAAATGCACCCTTGTCTGTTTTGTATGGTGTACCATCTAACTTAGGTAGTGTGCCAAAACCATGACCCCACTTATCTGATGCAACAATAGATAACATTTGACATGTTTCTAATGGCATCTTGACGATGTGCTTGTCGGGCAAGCATGTCGCTGAGATGAAAGGATCAGGATCAGTAACAAAGATATTCATACTGTTATTGTACTCCTAATAAGTTCCTCTGTAAAGCCATTCATCAGATTCGTTTTCATTTTCATACACATCATAAGGACCGTTTAATTTCTTTTGATGTTCTCTCTCATCTAATACTTCATTGATTAAAAGTTTTAGTTCTTTTCTTAATCTAGGATCTAAGACTGGTTTGTCTGGAGGATTCTTATCCATGTGGATTATATTTGCGAAGGATGTACAACGCAATAGCAACACCGATTGATGATGAACCTAAAATGATTAATACTAATGGCATTAAATTAATTCCTCCAAAATACTATGTTCTAATTGTTTATCTTCTGGTTCAAAAGGAAGTCTTTCCTTTGCTTTAGGAAGACCTTGTTGACCAGGCAACTCTTTTTCTCTTGTTGCTGTTACATCAACTGTTTGATCTAAGATGGGTGCATTGATTTTATGGTAAGTAAATATCTCATTTTGATGTTCTCTGTGTAACCATAAAGTTTTGATTGCATACTCTTCGTGACTACAATCACAATACTGATCACCATTTTCATCAAAGACCCTATAAAAAGGATACATGTGAGGACTAATCATTAGTGTATTCTTGAGTTGTTGCGTGATCTTTTACATAACATGGAACACCTGCAGGGTCTAACCATTTAGTGTATTCAAAATCATTTATAGCAGTTTCCATCTGCATGTAATTGTCACAAAGATATATGTCTTTATAACCATTGTAATTATTCCACTTCTGAATACGATAATCTCCTTTGCCATTAGGAAGGAGGTCAGGCATTTCGACATACCTGTAAGGGTCGTTCTGGCAAATCACTTCAAGCATAAAAAAAGAGGGTTGTTATACCCTCTATTATATCAGATTGTATTGAGAATATCAACCTATAAAGCGTTACCACGAGGTAATACTTCTTCTGGGAACACGAAGTTCTCATGAGGTTGGTCAACTGATGACATCCATGCTCTCATACCCTCGTTTAAAAGAATGTTCTTTGTATAGAAAGTCTCGAACTCTGGATCTTCTGCTGCTCTTATCTCTTGAGATACAAAATCGTATGCTCTTAAGTTAAGTGCAAGACCCACAATACCAATTGATGATGCCCACATACCTGCGACAGGTACGAACAACATAAAGAAGTGGATGAATCTCTTGTTAGAGAATCCAATACCAAAGATCTGTGACCAGAATCTATTAGCAGTAATGAAAGAGTATGTCTCTTCCTGTTGTACTGGATCAAATGCACGGAATGTTGTGCTTTGAACTTGATTATCTGAATAAACAGATGTATCTTCATACAATGTGTTCTGTACTGTTGCACCATGAATGGCACATAGTAATGCTCCACCTAATATACCTGCCACTCCCATCATATGAAAT
>VMHT01159339.1_pt1 | contig 15501 bp, 7 predicted proteins | sample 4693611 | NCBI WGS metagenome assembly VMHT01 (sample SAMN12280063, study PRJNA550983) | marine metagenome | isolation source: seawater sampled from same location over 5 years 0.02-0.2 micron viral filtrate | place: USA: collected off the coast of southern California halfway between the port... ... | reverse complement strand
TGTGGTAACTACTATTCTTCCAACAACAGTTTTTGCAAAAGTAATTGATGAAAATAAATTCCAATTATTCTCAAGACCTGAATACGTATCTTCAGGTGTTGCAATAACATTTACAGGAATAGGCACAGGTAATGCTCACAAGTTGAGTATGAACAAACAACTCACTAAAACTATTATTGGTTTAGATGGTGTTGTTCAGCAACCAATTTCCTTTACATCAATTGCACATACACTAGATGCAAGCATAACTGCAACAACCACTCAATTTGTCTTAAGTGGAATAGGTTCTATTCAACCAAGTGATGTATTAAAGGTTAATGATGAATATATGAAGATCACACAAGTTGGTCTTTCTAGTTTAGCAACAGGTACAATCAATGATGCAGTAGACGTTGCTGCTGGTATCGCAACTCTTCCTGTAGTAAAAGTGGAAAGGGGAGTTCTTGGTGTTGGTGCTACATCCCATGCTGCAAATGATAACGCTAGAGTTCATAGAGGTTCATTTAATATTGTTGATAGTTCTGTTTACTTTATAGAACCTCCAAAAGGAAATACTAGATCAAGAAGAACAGAAACTAATTTACCATTTGTAAAAGCAGACTTTAGTGGAAGAACATTCTTAAGAAGTGATTATACTACAAATATGTTGTTTGATGATATATCAGATGACTTTACTGGTATAGGTAAAACATATAGTTTAACTGTTGGCGGAGCAAATACATCATCAGGAATAGGCGTAGGCAATGGCGTTCTGTTCATTAATGGAATATTCCAAACACCACTAACAACAAATAATGATGGACATAATTATGAATTTATTTCAGATACAACTGCAGGATTATCAACTGTACAATTTACAGGAATAACTTCTGAGAATGGACAGTTCATTGTATCAGAATCAGATATTAATCAAAATCAAGTTCCAAGAGGTGGTTTAATTGTATCATTAGGTTCTACTCCTGGTCTTGGATATGCTCCTTTACAAGGTGCAAAGGCATCATTGTTCAAGAACTCATCTGGTGCTATCACTAGTGTTGTTGGTATTGCAACAACGTCAGGTGTTAATTATGGTATAAGCACTGCTGCATATGATAATATTACTGGTATTATTACTGTAACTACAAATAAGGTTCACGGGTTCTCATTAGGAAGACCAAATACTGTTCAATTAAAAGATTTAGAATTTAGTTGCGTTGGTTATAGTGGAGTAACGACAACTATATTCCAAGATCATGAAAGACCATTATTCCTTACAGGGGTGGTTTCTGAAACAACATTTGAGGTTCAAGCAGGACCAAGTACAATCGCTCACACATACGTTGGTGGTGGTAATGCATTTGAATTCTTTGAAGATAATACATTTGGTTCAGGATATAGAGGTGGTACTGTTTCAATTGGTGTAACTGATCAAGCATATGTTCATAGATTTGCAAGTGCTGGTATTGGTTCAATCCGAAAGACTACTTTCAATGGAACTCAATATACTGCTACAAATGCAGATTATGAGTCACATAGCGGACTTCTTAAATTAACAATTCCTGGTCATAATCTAACAACAAGTGATACTGTTGGTATTGATACTGGTGGATTAGTGTTCAAGTGCTCTAAGGATGGGTTCTTTGGTAATCATCCATATCCAAGATCACTTTCTATCACAGGTAATCCAAATGGAGATCCAATTGCAGGAATACAAACAGCGATTAGAACTACAACAACTAATACAGTTACAATCTTTGTTGGACAAGGTGGTGGAGGTGGAACAGGTGCAAATATAACTGCAACTGTTGGAGTTGGTGGAACTCTTGCATTTAATATTGTTTCTGCAGGTACAAGTTATGTAAATCCAAGATTAATAGTTCCTGAACCAACATATGAAAATCTACCTGTAGTAGGTGTTTCAAGATTAGGTATTGGAGCAACAACTGACACTGGTTCAAATCTATTATTGAATGTAGAAGTCGGTGCATCTTCAACTACTGTTGGTATTGGTTCAACATTATTTGAAATTAATAAGTTTAGTATTACAAGACCTGGTCATTCATTCAAAGTTGGTGATAAATTTAAACCAGTTGGATTGATAACTGCATCACATTTAACATCACCAATTCAGGAATTTGAATTAGAGGTGCTTGAAATATTCAGAGATAAATTCTCTGCTTGGCAATTTGGTGAAATCGACTTTATTGATAGTATCGCAAATCTTCAAGATGGAGAGAGAACAAGATTCCCATTATTCTTTAATGGTCAAATATTAAGTTTTGAAAAAGACGTATCAAGTGGCACTTCACTTTTAATTGATTTAGATGCAGTATTACTCATATTCATCAATGGAGTATTACAAAAACCAAAAGAATCATATCAATTTGAAGGGGGTTCAACATTCTTATTCAATGAACCACCAGATTCAGGAGACAAAGTTGATATATTCTTCTATAAAGGTCAAGATGGAGTTGACGTTATTATTAAAGATATTCAAGAATCAGTTAAAGTTGGTGACGAGTTCAGAGTTCTTAAAAACGATGTTACTGGTATAACAACATCTCAAGAAAGTGACAGGGTTGTCAAACAGATATTAGGTGCTGACTTAGTTGAAACTGATATTTACACTGGATTGGGAATAGATAATACAAACGAAAAACCAGTTAGATGGGAAAAGCAAAAAGTAGATGTAATTCTAAATGGTGAAATAATTGATAAAACAAGATCATCTATCGAACCTCAAATATACCCAACTGCGAATATTATTGGTGATTTATCAATAACTAGTGGTCAAGGAACTGGTGTTAATGATGGTATATTTGTGGATGATGCAACTGCATTCCTTTATGAAAAAGAAAGATATAGTCAATCTGGTGATGGTAAAGTCGATGCTCTGATTTCATCTGGTGCTATAAATGTTGGTGCTGCTGTTACAGCAACTGTATCTGCTGCTGGAACTATAAGTGCAATCACAATTACAAGTGCAGGTTCAGGATATTCTGGAAATGTAGATATTAAATTTACATCACCAGTAGGAGTTGGAACAACTGCTGCTGCAACTGCAACTGTGACAAATGGTGCTGTTACTTCTACAACGATTACAAATATTGGACTTGGATATACATTCACAAATCCACCACTAACAATCATTGAGTTACCTGCTTTCCAGACTGAAAAAATTAATACGATTGAAAATGTAGAAGGGTATACTGGTATCATTACTGGTATTGTACAAACTACCAGATCTGGTGGAGGTCCTGCACTTAAGTTCTTCTTTAATGCAGTTACTCAAAATTCAAGTGGTGTATTAGCAAACGTAGATGCAGATAAATTAAAAATTGGATATCCAATCTTAGTTACAGGTACAAAAGTAGGAAATGGATTAACATCAATAAATGGTGTCAACGCATCAGTCGTTGGTATAGGAACTACATTTGTTGATAATGTGTATATTGTTAAAACAATTACTGAAAATGGTTCAATAGGTGAAATAGTTTGTGATGTTCATACAAATAGTACATCATCTATATCTGGTATAAACACAGTTGGTTTCCACTCAACTGGACAATCAGGTATGACAACTTCACTAGGTTCAATAAACTGGGGTAGATTATATGGTGGCAGTTTAGTTCGTTCAGCAAATCCAATATCTATTGGAGTAACTGGATTAACTGTTGATGCAGGTCTCTCTACTTTCCCAACAATTCAACGTAAAAATTACGTAAATACCTCTGTAAGAGGTTTGAGATCAACTGGGTCGATAAGAGTATTTGGACTTTGATTATGGAACCCCTTATAAATAAAAAGAAAAGTTAAGATTCGATGCCAGCAATAGTTACTGATCAGTTTAGAATCCTGAACGCAAATAATTTTGTAGAATCAGTAGAAAATACAAATAATTCTTACTATGTTTTTATAGGACTATCTAATCCTACAGGAGCACCAACTCTTGCTGGATATGGTAGAACATCAGATTGGAATACAAGCGATAAAACACCTGCCCCTACCGATAGTTTTTCTTACCGTGCTCATTCTGGTGATACCATGATGTTCGGAAAGAAGATATCATCTGCGAACATTAGAAGGATTATAAGAAGAGTAGATTGGACTTCAGGTTCAAGGTATGAAATTTATAGGGATGATTATAGTGCTTCTAACCAAAGTCCTCTGACTAAAGCAAATAGATTGTATGATGCAAACTATTATGTCTTGAATTCAGATTTCAAAGTGTATGTTTGTATTGATAATGGGTCAACAGGAGATAATCTTTTAGGAAATATATCTCAAGATGAACCAACTTTCACAGACTTAGAACCTTCAAAAGCAGGTAATAGTGGTGATGGGTATGTTTGGAAATACTTATTTACTGTTTCTCCTAGTGATATAATCAAATTTGATTCTACGGAATATATTACTGTACCGAATAATTGGTCAACTAGCACAGATTCACAAATTAGATTAGTTAGAGAGAATGGAAATTCAGATACAAACTTAAATCAACTTAAGCATGTGTATATTGAAAATGCAGGAACTGGATATGCAAATGGTTTAGGTCAAGAAGTTGATATTTTAGGTGATGGAAGTGGTGCTAAAGCAAGAGTTGATGTTGTTAACGGTAAAATAACTGATGTTACGGTCAGTGCTGGTGGAAAAGGATATACTTACGGTATAGTCGATTTAGGTACTTTAAATAGTAATGTAAGTGCAACTGGTAGAGCTAAACTTGTACCAATCATTCCACCTGGATTGGGACATGGTTCAGATGTATATTCTGAATTAGGTACTGATAAAGTTATAATTTATGCACGATTTGATGATTCTACAAAGGATTTTCCAATCGATACTAAATTTGCACAGGTCGGAGTTGTAAAAAACCCAACTAAAGTAGGTACAAGTATTGTTTACACTGATACCACTTATTCATCATTGCAAGCATTTAAATTTTCGACTGTGAGTGGAACTCCTCAAGTAGGGGAGGAAATAAGTCAAGTTCTTACTATTTCACCTAATGTTGGTAAAGTAGCAACTGGGTTTATTGCTTCATATGATAAAGAGACAAAAGTAATGAAATACTTTAGAGACCGTTCATTACATTTTAATAAAACATCGTATGATCATACAGATTATACAGGTATTTCTACAACAGGTAGAATTTATCAATTTGAATCATCAAATACTGCAAATGATATTGAAGGAAAAACTTCTAGTTTTTCAGGTTCTATATCAGTCAATTTTTCAGGTATTACTACAAATCCAACTGGAAACAAATTAATTAATTTGGGAACCAATTTCAATGCGGGGTTATCTGAATCTGAGATAAATAAAGGGTCGGGAGAAATTGTCTACTTAGACAATAGACCTGAAATCGTAAGAAATTCTCGTCAAAAAGAAGACATTAAAATCATACTCGAATTCTAACAATGCCACAAAAGACAAACTTAAATATAAATCCTTACTATGATGATTTTGATAAGGCGAAAAATTTCTATAAGGTTTTATTTCGACCAGGTCATCCAGTTCAAGCAAGAGAACTAACTGGATTACAGTCTATTTTACAAAATCAAGTTGAATCTTTCGGTAAGCATATATTCAAAGAAGGTTCGATGGTCATTCCAGGTGGTGTGGAATATGATGCATCTTATTTTTCTGTAAAAGTAAATGCTGCACATCTTGGAATTGATGTATCTGTTTATTTGAGTGAAATTATATCTAATAATAATGGTAAAGGAACAAGAGTAAGAGGTCAAAATTCTGGTATTGTTGGAACTATAAAGAATTTTATACTACCTCCAACAGAAGGTGTTGATGAAATTACAGTATTTGTTAAGTATAATCAATCAGGAACAGATGGTGAAAGTCTTGCTTTCCCAAATGGAGAAGTTTTAATACTTGAAGAAAATTTAACTTATGGTAATACTACTTTAAATACTAATGATACTATTTTAACTTTAGTTTCAGAAGATGCATCAGCAACTGGTTCTGCTTTTGGTGTAAGTAAAGGTGTGTATTTCATGAGAGGAGTGTTTGTAGATGTACCTACATCACTCGTAATACTTGAACCCTACAGTGATACTCCATCATATAGAGTTGGATTTGAAGTTCTAGAAGAAGTAATTAGTGCTACTGATGATGATACACTATATGATAATGCAAAAGGGTTTACTAATTTTGCTGCTCCAGGTGCTGATAGATTTAAAATATCAGTTAAGTTAGCAAAAAAATCATTACAAGACTTTAATGATACTAACTTTGTTGAATTATTCAGAGTTAAGAATGGAGAAACTAAAAAATTACAGAATAAGTCAGTATATTCAGAGATTAAAAAATATTTTGCAAAGAGAACATTTGATGAATCAGGTAACTATGCAGTCGAACCATTCCGTGTCAATACTCAAAATTCATTAAATGATGAAGTAAGTTCAAGAGGTTTATATACATCTAATCAATTAACAGATCAAGGAAATACACCATCAAAAGATTTAATGTGTGTAAAACTTTCACCTGGAAAGGCATATGTTAGAGGTTTTGATGTTTATCTACCAGGAACAACTGTTCTTGACGTAGAAAAACCAAGAGATGTTAAATCAGTAGGAGCATCATCTATCCCATTTAAAATGGGTAGTAACCTTAAAGTTAATAATGTATTCGGATCACCTTATATTAGTCTTGGTGGAACAAATAACAACACTATAGATTTATACAATCAAAGAGGATTAACTGCTGGTGCTGCTACTGGTAGAGGAATAAAAATAGGACAAGCAAGAGTTTATTCTTATGGTGCATCAGATGCTCCATATACAGGCGGTTCAACACAATTTGATTTACATTTATATGATGTTCAGACATATACGATTTTAAAATTAACTGCAACTGGTCAAACAGCAGCAGGTTCTAGAATTAGAGGATTGAATAGTGGAGCTATTGGATTTGTAGCAGACACAACTAATAATACTAACGAAATTTCATTAACAGAGACAACAGGTACGTTTATTGATGGAGAGCAACTTATTGTAAATGAAAAGTCATCAAATATTCCAATTTCAATTTTATCAATTAACAATTATACAACTGATGATATCAAATCTGTTCAACAATCAAAAGTAGTTACTACATTATCATCTAATTTTAGTGCAGATACTGTTTTATATGATCGTATATTACCAAACTTTTCAATAACTGATAGTTTATCTGTTGTTGGTGGTACAGGTAGTAATACAGCAACTGTTGCAAATCGTAGATTTAGTGGAAAAGTTGGTATTAAAACAGATGCAATTATTGCATATAGTAAAGGCATTACTGCTGACCCAGTTTATAACCGTGTAAGTAACATATCTGCTAATGGTCAGACTTTAACTTTAGTTGCAGTTGGTCAAAGTATCACTGATGTTAATAATGGTGGTATTCTAGCAGCAGGTATTTCAACAAATTCTACTTTCAGAATTAAAGTTCCCAGAATTACAACTATAACTGATTCAGGACTATATTCAAGATTACCTAAGAAAAATGTATCGATTATTAATACATCTAATTCTAATTTAATCATTTCCAAGCAATTATTAAATCAAGCAATTTCTAGCAGTTCAATTACAGTATCATCTCAAGTTGGATTAGCAGCAACAGTTGGTATTACGAGTGCTTTCTTTGAACCATTTGATGCAGAAAAATATTCAATTCATTACACTGATGGTACAACTGAACCACTAACTTCAGATCAAGTAACAATAACAAATAGTGGAAATGATATAGTTTTCAGTGGATTATCTAAGTCTAGTGGTAATGCAACTGTAAATGTAACTCTTAAAAAGATTGGAATTACAAGTAAAACAAAAGTATTTGCAAGAAGTCAACAATTAGAAATAACTAGAAGCACTGGAATATCAACAGAAAATAGCAATTTGACCCAATCAAATGACTATGGATTGAGAGTTGAGGATGAAGATATATCTCTTAATGTACCAGATGTTGTTAATGTAATTGCAGTTTATGAATCTAAAAATACATCTACACCAGTATTAGATAAATTAACTTTTGTTAGTGGTTTAAACCTTAATACAAATGCAATTGTAGGTGAAAAAGTAGTTGGTCAAGAAAGTCGTGCAGTAGGTCAAGTTGTAAGTCGTACTACAAATACAATAAGTTTTGTATATCTGAACGCAAATAAATTCACAGTTGGTGAGCAAGTTAAATTTGAAGAGTCAGCGATACAATCTATTCTACAAGGTGTAACAACAGGTAATTTTGTAGATAGAACAAACAACTATACTTTAGATAAGGGTCATAAGCGTCAATATTGTGATTATTCTAAGATTGTTAGAAAGGGAAAATCAGCAATACCTTCTAAAAAATTATTAGTTATCTTTGACAAATATGAAGTATCATCTGGTGTTACTGGTGATTTATTCTCTGTCAATTCATATACTTCTGAAAGATATACAAAAGATATTCCTGCTATAGGTCCTAATAGAGCAAGTGATATTCTAGACTTCAGACCTAGAGTAAGTGATTTTACTGTAGGAACTGGTTCTCCTTTTGCATTTTCTAATAGATCATTCACTTCAGAAACTTCATTCATAATCACTCCAAATGAAAGTTCACTTCTTGGATTTAGTTTTTATCTCCCTAGAATTGATAAACTTGTAATTAATCAATTTGAAGAAGTAAAATTAATTAAAGGCGAATCTGCAGAAGAACCATCTCCACCAACTGAGTTTGGTGATTCAATGGAAATCGCACAAATAGATCTTCCTCCATATCTTTATGATACAGATGGTCAACCATCTATCAAACTAAAAGATAATCGCAGATTTACAATGAGAGATATTAGTGCTCTTGAAAAGAGGATTATTAATCTTGAAACTACTACAACATTAAATGCACTAGAATTAGATACAAAATCATTCCAAGTTAGAGATGCAGATGGTTTAGACAGATTTAAATCAGGATTTGCTGTTAATAATTTTAAAGATAGAAAATTTATCAATTTTGATTCAGAAGAAGGTTCAACTTGTGATGTAGATGTATTCCATCGTGAATTAATAAGTGCAGTTGATTTCTGGTCAATGAGAGCAGAATTAGCACTTGATCCTGCAATTGATTTAGCAACTGCTGACCTTAATTCTAATTTAAAACTATTAGATGCTAATTGTAAAAAAACTGGTGATTTAATTACTCTTGATTACAGTGAAGTTGATTGGTTAGACCAACCACAAGCAACAGAAGTTGAAAATGTAAACCCATTTAACGTTATTGTATTTGCAGGAGTTGTATTCCTTGATCCACCATCCGATAATTGGGCAAGAACAATATACATTGATAATGTAAGAACTGAATCAACAGGTAATACATGGGTTGAGTCCTCAAACCTTGTATCTCAAACTTCAACATCAGAGACTGATGTAGAACATTTTGATGAAACAAATGGATTCCAAGATTCTGGTTTTTACGGTACATATAATACAATTACAACTACTACTAGAACGGAAAGGAATTTCACTAATACATTAGTAGGTGCTGCAAAGGAATACGATTACATTGAAGATGTTAAGGTTTCAGGAGAAGCAGATCCATATATGAGGTCTAGAAATGTTCAATTCTATGCAAATGGTTTAAAACCTTTAACTAAGCATTATCATTATCTTGATAATGGAACACCTGACATTGTACCCAAACTTGTTGAAATCAGTATGTCTGCTGGTTCATTCATAATTTATGAAAACGCTAAAATATTGTTAAATGGGGAGCAGATAGGATATGTTAGAATTCAAAAACCAAATCACAAATTTGGAGATAGTACTCGTCCAGATGTCGCTGCTGGATTAGGTTCTCCTTCAGTAACAGTTGAAGAATATACTATTGATCCTTATGATCGTAGTAGACCATCGCCATCTGCCACTTATTCAGCAACTTCTCAACTTTTAAATATTGATGTTACTGCATTGGGTACTTTAGAAGAGTATTTTGGATATGCTGTAAAAGGTGCACAAATAGTTGGAGAAACTAGTGGAGCAGTTGCTTCAGTAACAAGTATCGATTTATTCTCAGATAATTGGGGAGATTTAATTGGTGCATTCTTCTTTAGAAATGCAAATGCAACACCTGAACCTCCTGTTGTCTTCAGGTCGGGTACAAAGACCTTCAGAGTGACTGCAGCAGCAGAAGGTGTAATTCCAGTACAAGGTTCAACTGCACTAGCCAGTGACGCTTCTGGAACGTTTACAGGAACAGGAACAATAATTACGCAAGAAAACTTTAATGTTGCTGTTAGAAATCCACCCGCACCAGCACAGAGAGCCAATGAAGTAACTGTAAGTGTTAACACTACTAATAGAACTGATAGAGAATACTTCTATGCTGGTCATAGAGATCCATTAGCACAATCATTTACTGTAGATGAAACTGGTGCATTCCTTACATCATTTGATGTATACTTTGCATCTAAAGATCCACAAGCAAAATTATTTGTGGAACTAAGACATGTTGAGTTAGGAACACCAACTAATTTACTTGTTCAGGATTATACACAACTTGCTTTAAATCCAAGTCAGATTAATGTGTCTGATGATGCTTCAGTTGCTACAACTATACAATTCTCATCACCAGTATATCTTGAACCTAAGAAAGAATACGCAATTGTATTCTTATCACCAGCATCTGATAAGTATGAGATGTGGGTTGCAACTATGGGTCAGAAGACTGTTAAGACAACAAATCTTCCTGATGTAGAGAACGTTGTTGTTTCTAAACAGTATATTGGTGGTAGTTTATTCAAATCACAAAATGGTACAATTTGGACAGCAAGTCAATATCAAGATTTAACATTTAAATTACGTAAAGCATCATTCGTTCCGTCTGGAACAGCTACTTTCTATAATTCACCAATTGTACCTGGTAATTTGAATACACAAATAATTTCAGATAATGCACTTCATTCATTACCTCGAAAACTTGCAGTAACAATTGATGGTTCAGGTGCGAGAACAGATAATGAATTTCCAATTGGAAGAAAAATAAGTACTGGTGCAGCTGCAACATCTGATGATAATAGTATTACTGGTGTAATTGAAGGTCAAGGTGCACCAATTGCATCTAATACATCATTTGATATAGTAAGTCGTGGAGTAGGTTATTCATTCACTAATACTAGTAATATTCCACTCATATCATTGACAGGTAGTGGAACAGGAGCACAATGTTCTGTAGCAATTACAAATGGAGTGGTGAATAGTAATGGAATAAGTAATCTCACTTTAGGTACAGGATATCAAGTTGGTGAAGTATTAACAATAGACAACAGTGATGCAAAAGTAACAGGTGGTCAAGGATTTAAAATGACAGTTAGTGCTATCAATACTACCTTTGATACATTGTTTGTAACAGATGTTCAAGGTGAGAAGTTTACTAATAATGATACTCTTGTTCATTATGGTGTTGGTAATAATTCCAGAACACCTGTCCCAAATGCCCTTGTAAATGGTGACTCTACTCAAAATGGAACATTATATTCTGGAAATAAATTTGAAGTAACTCAATATAACCATGCACATCACTCTGGTGTTAACCAAGTAAGTGTTACAAACGTCAAACCAGACACAACAATTACTCAAACCACTCAAGCAATAACAGCAGACGCAACGGTTGTTTCTATTGCCGATACAACTCCATTCGCATCATTTAATGGCATTACCACACATAAGGGTGAAGCATTAATTGGAGAAGAGATTGTTAGTTACACATTAGGAACTGGTTCACTTACTTTAACAAGAGCACAATTTAATTCAAATGCATTCCCTCATCCTGAAGGATCTGATATACAAACTTATGAAGCAAGTGGTATTTCGTTAGTAGGTATCAACACTACATTTACAGTTACTTCTGATCCTGTAGATATTGATAGTTACTATATTGAAGTGGATAGAACATCCTTTACTGATCCTGCAAGAGCAACAGGTGTACAACAAATTTCATTTACAAATGAGAAAGCATTTGGTGGTTCTAAGATACAGATTTCACAAAATCATCAGTTCAGTTCACTATCACCTCAATTCAACTGTATTACACCTGGTAGAACTACAAAAGTAAATACATCTGTAAGAACTGTTTCTGGAACAAGTTCTGGTGGTACTGAAGTATCATTCTTAGATCAAGGATTTGAACCAACAGTATTGAATGAAACAACATTCTTCCCAACACCAAGATTAGTGGCATCAAAAGTTAATGAAGATGTTAGATTAGAAAATTTACCTAAGAAAAAATCACTTACATTATCAGTTGATATGGCTTCACAAGATCCTAATCTATCACCTGTTTTGGATACTAAGAATGCAACTTTTGTTTTAGGAAGAAATAAAATCAACAAACCAGTTACTAACTATGCAACTGATAGTAGAACTAATCAAATAAAAAATGATCCTCACGGCACTATATTTGTTTCATCTGTTGTAAATCTTTCTCAACCTGCAACTTCTCTTAAGGTGTTGGTTGGTGCTAGTGTTCAACCTGATGCAGACTTCAGAGTATTCTATCGTTTATTCAGTGAAGATTCAAGTGAAGTTTCACAAACATACAGACCATTTCCTGGTTATGTAAATATGAAAGATACTAATGGCGATGGATTTGGTGATGAGATAATTGATTTGGGTCTTAATGATGGTAGAGCAGATGCTTTTGTTGCACCAAATAGATTAAATGAATTTTCAGAATATCAATTCTCAGTTGATAACTTAGAACAATTCAATGCATTTACTATTAAGATTGTGATGAGTTCAACAAATGAATCACAACCAATTAAACTTAAAGACTTCAGAGCAATCGCACTAGCATAATGAAAAACTTTAAAACTTTTATGGAGCAAGTATCTCCAAAAAATTATGATACTATGCCTATAACTGTAGATGATGATATCACAAATAGAATCAGAACTTTAGATATGATAAAGAAAAGTTCAGATAAGTTTAGGAAAGGAACTGGTTTTAACCTTCCTATACCCCTAGCTAAAAAGAAAACTAAAATAAAAAAAGCATGATACCAGTAGAAGGTCATAAAAATCTCTTTAGAGATGAAAAAACAAATGCTATTGTCAACAATGATATTATTGCTTATGAAAATTATGTCAGTATGAGAAGAAAAAATACTGATAAACAAGCAGAGTTAGATGACATGAAAAAGGAGATTGAAACCCTTAAATCGATGTTAAATGAGCTTGCTTCAAAGATAACGTCTTAGTAAATATAAATACTTTCAGATCTAAATTGCTTATCAATAGATGGCAGATATAAAAGTCAGGGTTGGACAACAGAATGCTACCAAGGTGATTTCATCTCTGGCAGGTGCCCAAACTCTATCATTAACAGAATTAAGTGACGTGAATGTATCGGGAACCCTATCAAACGGTATGGTTCTTGTTTTTAATGGTGTTACGAAAAAATTTGACGCAACCTTAGAATTAACGCCAGGTGCAGCACAGAATTTAGACATAAACGGAGGAAATTTCTGAAATGGCTAGTATAATTAGAATCAAACGATCATCGGGTACAGCCAAACCTGGTAGTTTGAATTGGGGTGAAATGGCATATGTTACTGGTATCGGTAGCTACGGTGGCACAAACCAATATAAGGATAGGGTATTCTTAGGAGACGATGGCACAAACGTCAATCCAGTTGCTGGTCATTACTACACATCAATGATGGAGCATACACCTGGTTCTTTAACTGGTGTATCTAACTCAAGAAATAGTGATGGTGGTATTGTAGCAGTTGTAGATAGTAATAGAAAAATAGATGAATGGAATGTAGATAATATAACTTTAAATGGAAACTTAATTTCTACTACTGATACAGACGGTGATCTTGTAATCCATCCTAATGGAAATGGTGACATAATGGTGCCAGATGACACCAAAATAGGTTTTGGTGGTGGTGCAAATGGAACTTCTGCTCCTGATGCTTATATCAGATATGATGAAGTTGGAGTTGATAAACTTGAAATTGGTGGTGCAATCACAAGATTTACAAATACAACTCAAGCAACAACTAAAGATGATGGTTCAGTTGTATTAGAAGGTGGTTTAAGTGTTGAAAAGAATACTGTAGTTGGTGGAGACTTAATCGTTTCTGGTGGAAATGCCAAACTAGGAAATATAAGAATTGAAAATAATATTATCGCATCATTGGCAGGTGCTGACAATACTATTTTCATTGACCCATATCCTGATGGATTAAGTAATGAAGGTAATGTTATCATAAAAGGTAACTTACAAGTTGATGGAACCACAACCACAGTTAACTCTACACAGTCAACTGTTAATGATCCAATTATGACAGTTGGTGATGTTACCAGTAATCGAACTGTAATGGTTACAATTGCTAGTGGTGTTTCAACAGCAATTTTAGATGATGTTGTTGGTATTGCAGTAAATGACTTAGTTCAGGGAACAAGTCTACCAAACAGTGGATTAACAACTGTTACCGCAGTTAATACTGGTGCAAAGATGATTACCTTTACAGGTACAACATCTGCTGGTATTTCAACTGGTGCTCAGTTTACATTAACTCACGCTACAGATACTAATACTGACCGTGGATTAAGTTTCAAGTACAATACAGGTATTGGAACTGCAAATACAGACATAGGTTTCTTTGGACTTGATGATAGTTCAATTGCATCAAGTACTGCTGGAACAGGAAATCACGGAACACACGGTGATAATAGTCGTAGATGGACATACGTTCCTGATGCAACTATTTCAGCATCTGTTGTTTCTGGTACAAAAGGTTTCTTAGATGTAAAAGGTATCTACTACCAATCAGGTAATTTTGCATCAGGTGGTGTTACTTGGTTTGATAGTGAGGGATTACAGCAATCCACAAATGCTCCTGCATCTCCAGTTATTACTTCTAAGCAAATATTAACAGCAATTACTAAGGTTGTCTTAACAATGCCAGGTAACGTTACTTTAGCAGTAGGAGATATTGTTAAACAAACAAGTACAAATGCTTTTGGTATTGTTGAAAGTGCAGTTAACGCAGCAACATCTGTTCCTTTAGTAGGAGTAGAGGGAACATTCAATAATTCTAATACTTTGATTAGAGAAGGACAGAGTGGTGGCACTGCTAACTTGGCAGCACCATCTAGTGTAGCGTCTACATATGTTAACAAGCCACACTGGACTTCGACCCTTGATGGAGGTACTTTCTAAAAATGCAGCAAAACAGTGAAGTAGATGTTAATGTGTTAGTGAACTTATATCATACAAAATTAGCAGCAGCATTAAATCAAAATGTTCTTTTGGAGGCAAAACTCCAAACTCTAAAAAATGATTATGGAAAAGAAAAGAATGAACTTTTAGAGGAAATCGCAAATCTGACGGAGAGTAATGGCAGTACCAACAAGTAGAGGACAACTTATAAACTTCGGTTTGCGTAAACTGGGTTATCCTGTATTGGAAATTAACCTTGATACTGATCAAATACATGATGCACTTGATGATACCATTCAATTATATCAAGAACGTCATTATAATGGTA
>VMHT01068726.1_pt1 | contig 15505 bp, 11 predicted proteins | sample 4693611 | NCBI WGS metagenome assembly VMHT01 (sample SAMN12280063, study PRJNA550983) | marine metagenome | isolation source: seawater sampled from same location over 5 years 0.02-0.2 micron viral filtrate | place: USA: collected off the coast of southern California halfway between the port... ... | reverse complement strand
TCTTTCTATTTCACTATGTAAAATTAGGAAATAATTTAGGTTTTGACAAAAGTCAAAAAAGAAAACCTTCTTTTTTTATCAACGCAGTTGCGCTCCTAATTCTTTTTCAAATTGGTTTTGCAATTTCCCCATTATTTTATCTACATATTTATCTGTCAATGTCTTTTTGGAGTCCTGAAAATAAAAACTTAAACCATACGACTTTTTACCCTTGGGGAGTTTGTCTCCTTCGTACACGTCAAAAAGCTCGACTGAATTGAGGATGTTTTTTTCTGTATTTAAAGCAATTTTTTTCAATGCTTCAAAGGAAATACTATTATCCAGTAAGAGTGCAAAATCTCTTCTTATTTGGGGGAATTTGGGGATTTCTTTGAATATAATGTTGTTATTTTTTACCAAATCAGCAAATAGGCTAAAGTTCATTTCAGCGTATAGAACTTCTTGATTGATATTGAATTTATGAAGGATATCATTTTTTACAAATCCAAAATCTAAGAATGGTTTTCCCTTGTGGCTACAAGACAATCCTTCGGAAAAAATATCCTTTTCCGAGCTGCTTTCTTCCCATTGAATCGGGCAGTTTTTTTGGAGCAGTTGCTTGATAATACCTTTTAAATAGAAAAAAACTTGGGGTTGATGCGTTACATTCCAATTTTCCTTATAAGCATCGCCACAGATGGTTAAAGAAAGATATTTCTCTTCATGGTATTTATCATTGAGTTGTTGGTAGGTTTTACCCAACTCAAAAAGCTTTAAGGATTTGGACTGACGATTAAGGTTAAAAGCCACTACCTCTAAAGCTCCGGGCAGAAGGGAAGTCCTCATTTGGGAAAGCTCTTGGCCCAACGGATTGATAAGGTTTACCCCTTTAAGGGCTTTGATATATCCAGATATCTCTCCGTATTCGGGGCTGCTAATGGAATTGTTCATCATTTCGTGAAAACCCAAACTCACCAATTGATCGGACAGTCGTTCTGCAATTCGGTGATCGTCCGAGCTTATAAAATCAGGGAGATTGCTTTGGAGTAAATCAGATATCTCTACATTGTTGTAGCCATACACTCTGAGTATTTCTTCAATGACATCGGCTGGACGGGTAACGTCCACTCGATAGCGCGGGATCTCAATCAACATGCCCTTGTCATTGGAATGTTTTATTTTAATATCAAGCCCCGTTAAAATACTAGAGATATCATCTTTAGAAATTTCTTGTCCAATGGTCTTGTTGATTTGGTCAAAGCTCAACATGAATTTGGACGCCTCGGGCAATTCTTGCTTGATTTCGTATAGTTCACCCTCAATGGTTCCCCCTGTGAGTTCCACCATCAGATTGGCGGCGAATTTAAGTCCATAACGTGTGATCTCAGAATCAATGCCTCGCTCAAACCTAAAGGAAGCATCGGTATTCAGTCCGTGCCTTTTGGCTGACTTTCTGATGCTTACAGGATCAAAGTAGGCGCTTTCCAGAAATATACTTGTCGTATTCTCACTGACCCCAGAGTCTTTACCTCCAAATACTCCGGCAATACATAAGGGTTTTTGGTTGTCGCAGATCATCAGATCTTCTGCATGAAGTTTTCGCTCTACCCCGTCTAAGGTAACAAAAGGGGTGTCTTGTGAAACCGTTTTAACCACAATTCCGCCCTTAATCTTATCCAAATCAAAAGCATGAAGGGGTTGGCCCAGATCATGCAACACAAAGTTGGTGACGTCCACTACATTGTTTTTTGGGGTAATGCCAATGGCTTTTAAACGATTCTGCATCCAGTTAGGGGAGGGTTTTATGGTCAAATTAATGATGTTGACTCCCATATATTTCGGAGCCTTTTCTGCCGATTCGACGGCTACACTGAATTTTTTATCAGTGGGAACGATACTGAAATGATCTATTCCGGGGGTAGACCATTTGTAGTCAATGCCTTTAAACTGACAATAGGCTTTTAGATCGCGGGCCACGCCCATATGACTCATGGCATCCGCTCGATTGGGCGTTAGTCCTATTTCAAAAACCGTATCGAACTCTATGTCAAAAACTTCACTGCAGGGGGTACCGCTTTTTAAATCAGCATCCAAAACCATGATCCCGTCGTGGGACTTTCCAAGTCCCAATTCATCTTCTGCGCATATCATACCGTGACTTTCCTCTCCCCTGATTTTGCTCTTTTTGATCAAAAAAGTCTTTCCCTCTTGATCATAAAGTGAAGTACCTACGGTAGCAACCGCAACTTTTTGCCCAAGGGCTATATTGGGTGCACCACAAACTATGGGTACTGTTTCTGTTCCCAGATCAACTTCGGTAAGGCGCAGACGGTCAGCATTGGGATGTTGTACGCATTGTATGACTTCACCAACAACCACACCTTTAAGCCCTCCTTTAATGGATTCGAATGGGGTCAGTCCTTCGACTTCAAGACCCAAATCGGTCAATATTTCGGATACTTGTTCGGGGGGAAGGTCAATTTTTAGAAACTGTTTGATCCAGTTGTATGATATTTTCATCGGGTATGAATGACATTTAAATCGAAGGGCAAAGATAAGAATCTATGCTTAACTTGCTTTTTTAACTGATGTAATTCCATATGTTTTGATAGGCTTTCATTTTGGCTAAGGTTTGTCTTAAAGGGGTGTTTTTTTGAGCTTCCAATTGAGGGTCTTCTCGTAACAATACTGTGGCATCACTGCGGGCGGTTTTGAGCCACTGATTGTCTTTGATAATGTCTGCAATTTTGAGTTGTAATACCCCACTTTGTTGAGTTCCCATAAGATCTCCTGGCCCTCTGAGCTTTAGATCGACTTCTGCAATTTTAAATCCATCGGTGGTGGCGGTCATGGTTTCCAATCGGGTTTTTGCCTCAGTACTGAGTTTGTGACTGCTCATCAGGATGCAATAACTTTGGTCATTGCCCCGACCCACACGACCGCGTAGTTGGTGCAGTTGTGACAATCCGAAACGCTCCGCACTTTCAATGACCATCACAGAGGCGTTGGGAACATTGACGCCTACTTCTATTACAGTAGTGGCCACCATGATCTGGGTTTGTTTTTTGACGAAACGTTCCATTTCGTAATCTTTGTCTTTGGCGTGCATTTGACCATGTACTATACTGATCTGATATTGGGGAGGGGGGAAGGCTCTGGCAATGCTTTCATAACCATCCATCAAGTCTTTGTAATCCATTTTTTCAGATTCCTTGATCAGTGGATATACAATATAAATTTGCCGGCCTTTTTGGATTTCATTAGCAATAAATTTAAATACCTTCAAACGTTTACTGTCAAAGCGATGGATTGTTTTGACCTTCTTTCGACCGGGAGGCAATTCATCGATAACCGAAATGTCCAAATCTCCATAGACGCTCATGGCTAAGGTACGGGGTATGGGGGTCGCGGTCATGACCAGTACATGCGGTGGGGTAGTGTTTTTTCGCCATAGCTTGGCCCTTTGCGCCACCCCAAAACGGTGCTGTTCATCGACCACTGCCAACCCCAGACTCTTAAATTGAACTTTCTCCTCGATCACTGCATGAGTTCCGATCAAAATATCCAAAGTGCCAGACTCCAATTGCCCTGCCAATAGGGTTCGTTCTGCTTTTTTAGAACTACCTGTTAACAGGCCAATAGTGATATCCAGATCCCCTATCAATGAATTTATAGCATTAAAATGCTGTTTGGCAAGAATTTCTGTGGGGGCCATTAAGCAGGATTGAAAGTCATTATCGGCCGCGATCAACATCAGCATAAGTGCAACTATGGTTTTTCCTGACCCTACATCTCCTTGGAGTAATCGGTTCATTTGTTGACCGTTACCGATATCTTTTCGTATCTCTCGGACGACTCTTTTTTGGGCCTCGGTCAATTCAAAAGGAAGATGGTTGTTGAAAAAATTATTGAAGTGATGCCCAACTTTTTCAAAAACAAAGCCTTTTATTTTTTGTTTGCGTTGAAGGTTTTTCATCAACAATTGCAATTGGATGAAAAACAATTCCTCATACTTAATTCGATTTTGTGCGGCAGTAAGAATATTTTGATTCTCAGGAAAATGTATGTTTTTAAGAGCTGCATTTTTATTGATCAGTCGATATTTGGATCGTAAATCCTCGGGAAGGGTTTCCACAAAAGGGTTTTTAAAAGAACGCAACAATTCTCCCATCATCTTGATGATGACCCTTTGTGAAATGCCCTTGGAAAGTAGTTTTTCAGTACTGGGGTAAACTGCTTGAAGGCTATTGGAAAAGCCTTTATCAAAGTTTTCCAGGGTTTCCATTTCGGGATGCGGCATATTGGGCCGATTGCCATACCAGTTGAGTCGACCAAAAATAACATATTCGATGTTTAATTTTAAACTTTCTTTGATCCATTGATGACCCCGAAACCAGACCAACTCCATGTTGTTTTCCCCATCGGTAAAAATACCTACAAGGCGTTTTCCTCTTTTTTGAGGGATCATTTTAAGGTCGATGATCTTCCCCTTGATTTGAACTTCGGAAGTATTTTTGGGCAGGTCTTTTATTTTGTAGAAAGTCGAACGATCGATGTACCGATTGGGAAAGAAATGCAACAAGTCTTGAAAAGTAAAAATATTCAATTCTTGTTTCAGGAGATTGGCCCGGTTGGGTCCAACCCCTTTGAGATATTCTATGGGAGTTTGAAGTTTGTCCATATCAATGACCAAAATAATTGATTTGGAAGGGATTCAATTTGAATTGTTCAAAACTTCTATTAATTTGGGATAAAATTGTATCATATGAGAGCACTAGCGATATCTGGAGGAGGCAGCAAAGGAGCTTTTGCCGGTGGAGTTGCAGAACACCTGATCCAAGTGCAAGGCAAAAAGTAAAATTTGTTTTTGGGCTCATTGACCGGAAGTTTGCTCATCAGTCCAAGTTGATTGACAATGTTGAATGAACAATAAAATGAAGAAAACCAGAAGTTTCATAGGCAATCATTGGGAATACAAACTTAGTAATAACAATATTTTTCCACACTTAAGGAAGCGTTAAAACAAAAAAACTTAGAAGTTAAAATTAACAGTACAGTAAATATTTTTGATATCAATAATGTATTGATATGGCTGAAGCTCCCATTGTAAAATGGATTTAAATGGATCAATAAATGATATAAAAACTGTGGATAACTAAAGGGCTTAGGTTTTTTTGGGGTTTAAATATTGCCTTAATTTTGGATTGTGAACGATATACCCACAGATTACCTGAAGGAGCTCAACGAAACGCAGCTTGAGCCTGTGTTACACAAGGATGGTCCGCTCATGGTGATTGCCGGAGCAGGGTCGGGAAAAACACGGGTTTTAACCTACAGAATCGCCCACTTGATGCAACAGGGGGTGGATGCTTTTTCTATTCTGGCTTTGACCTTTACCAACAAAGCCTCGCGTGAAATGAAAGCCCGAATTGCCGAGTTGGTAGGAGAGGGGGAGGCAAAAAATTTGTGGATGGGTACCTTTCATTCTGTTTTTGCCAGAATTCTCAGACAAGAAGCCGATAAATTGGGTTTCCCAAGAGATTTTACCATTTATGATACCCAAGACAGTAACCGTCTAATCGCCTCCATCATCAAAGAAATGGGACTGGATAAGGACATTTACAAGTTCAAACAGATCCGAAACCGTATTTCTTCCTTCAAAAACAGCTTAATTACCGTAAAGGCCTATCATAACGATCCTGAACTGCAAGAGGCCGATGCCATGTCGAGACGACCCAAATTAGGAGAGATCTACAAAGAGTATGTGGAGCGTTGTTTTAAAGCCGGTGCCATGGATTTTGATGATCTGTTGCTCAAGACCAATGAGTTATTGAACATGCACCCTCAGGTGTTGGCCAAATATCAGGAACGTTTTCGATACATTCTCGTGGATGAGTATCAGGATACCAATCACTCACAATACCTGATCGTAAGGGCCTTGTCTGATAAATTCCAGAACATTTGCGTGGTGGGTGACGATGCACAAAGTATTTATGGCTTTCGTGGAGCCAATATCAATAATATACTGAATTTTCAAAAAGATTACCAGGATGTAAAGTTGTATCGACTGGAACAAAATTATCGCTCCACCAAAAATATTGTCAATGCGGCCAATTCCATCATCAGTCACAACAAAAATAAGATTGAAAAAGTGGTGTGGACCGCCAATTTAGAAGGCAGTAAGATCAAGGTACAAGGTGTACCACCGATGCAGATGAGGGCAGGGAAGTGGCTTCTCAAATTTTTGAGTTCAAAATGCAAGAGCAACGTCAAAACAAGGAATTTGCCATACTGTATCGTACCAATGCTCAGTCGCGAGCCGTAGAGGATGCACTGAGAAAGCGCGACATTCCTTATCGTATCTATGGGGGTCTTTCTTTTTACCAAAGAAAAGAGATCAAAGACCTCTTGGCTTATCTCCGTTTGATCGTTAATCCCAAAGATGAGGAAAGTCTCAAAAGAGTGATCAACTACCCCGCCAGGGGTGTTGGTCAAGCCACCTTAGACAAATTGATCATCGGTGCCAAGAACAATGGCATTTCCCTTTTTGAAACGCTTCAAAGTGCGCCTCAACTCAATCTCTCTCTAAATGCCGGGACACTGAGGAAGTTAGAGCGCTTTGTCAATTTAATTTTAAGCCTACAAATTGAAAATCAAAAATCCAATGCTTTTGAGATTGCGGATTTAGTTACCAAAAAAAGCGGGTTGGTATTGGAATTAAAGAAGGACGGAACACCGGAGGGGGTCTCAAAGGTTGAAAACATTGAGGAATTACTCAACGGTATTCGAGATTTTGTTGAAGGACAAAGGGAATTGGCAGATACAACGGGGAGTTTATCTGAGTTTTTAGAGGATGTTGCTTTGGCTACAGATTTTGACAACGAAAAGGAAAGTGACCTAGACCGTGTCTATTTGATGACCATTCACCTTTCCAAGGGCTTAGAGTTTCCAGTGGTCTTTATCTTAGGCTTGGAAGAGGATCTATTTCCCTCTGCTTTAAGTCTCAATACCCGCAGTGAATTAGAGGAGGAGAGGAGATTGTTTTATGTCGCCCTGACCCGGGCAGAACAAAAGGCGGTATTGACTTATACCCTTTCTCGTTATCGCTGGGGCAAACTGGTGGATGCGGAACCCAGTCGTTTTATTGAAGAAATGGACGATCAATATTTGGATTATGTCATTCCCAAAGACGACTATATTTTTAAACCCATGATCGACAAGGGAATATTTGGAGGTTTTGACCCACCCAAAAAATCAACGACCCAAAAACCTCAAACGACCAAAATCAATACTGCTCCCAGTCAAAATCAATTGGGAAAACTGAGAAAGATCAACAATTCAGGGGTTGAACTGCCTACTGCTATTTCCTCTCAGATCGCCCAACTTAATGAAGGTATGACGGTAGAGCACGATCGGTTTGGCTATGGCAAAGTCGTTTCCATCGAAGGAAAGGGGAGTGACAAAAAAGCCCTGATTGATTTTAGTGGAGTGGGTCAAAAACACCTTTTGTTGCGCTTTGCCAAACTCAAAATAAAAAGTTGATGGCAGAGCTCTTAAAATTTTACCAATCCAAGCCCAATCAAAAGTTCCTAAAAAAAACTGCACACGTATTGGAGCATGGAGGGCTAATCATTTATCCTACTGATACGGTCTATGCTCTGGGATGTTTGAGTAATAATATGGATGGCCTGCAACGTTTGGCCAACATCAAACAAATCAAATTAGATAAAGCCCCTTTTAGTTTTTTTATGAGGGATTTTAGTGATTTATCGAATTATGTCAGACCTTTGGATAATTCCACTTTTAAGCTTTTAAAACAGTGTTTACCTGGTCCATATACTTTTATCCTTCCTTGTCTAAAGCTCGATAAACCATTCGAAAAACGAAAGTCGATTGGTATTAGAATGGCCCATCATCCCATACTCGAGGCACTAATGGATCTTCTCACAGCTCCTTTGATTACAAGCTCACTACACGACCAAGACGAAATATTGGATTATACCACTGATCCTGATACGATTTATGAGCGTTGGGAAAGTAAGATCGACCTGCTGTTAGAGGATGGTTATGGTGGGAATGTACCTTCTACTGTGCTGGATTTGTGTGGTTCTGAACCCCAATTAGTAAGGGCGGGTAAAGGAGAGTTGGATATGTTGTAAAAAAAAACATCCGCCATTGGCGGATGCTTTCTTTAAACCGTTTGAAGGTTCTTATTTCATACCTTGTTGGATCAAATCGTAAAACTGATCTAATTTTGGAAGTACTACAATACGAGTTCTTCTATTTCTAGCTCGGTTGGCGGCATTATCGTTATCAACCAATGGAATGTAGTAACTACGACCTGCTGCAGTCATCCTTTCTGGACTAACGTTAAAGTCATTTTGAAGAATCCTAACCACAGAGGTAGCGCGTTTGACACTCAAATCCCAGTTGTCCTCAATTCCATCAATTTTGATCGGTACATTGTCTGTGTGTCCTTCCACCATAAATTCAATTTCAGGCTTATCGTTTACGACTTTGGCAACTTTACCGAGAACCTCCTTGGCTCTTTGAGTTACGGTATGGCTTCCGCTTCTAAACAAAAGCTTGTCCGAAATTGAGACATATACAACGCCTTTTTCTACGTTTATTTCTATGTCATCATCGCTCATATTACCCAACACACCTTTTAAACTGGTTACCAAAGCAAGCGTTACAGAATCTTTTTTTGTAACTGCTTCTTGCATCGTTTGAATTCTCATGTCTTTTTCCTTCATACTTTCCAAAGACATTTCAAGATTCTCGGCACCTTTTTGAGAGAGGGTGGTCAAGTTGCCTATATTGTTGATCAGGTCTTGGTTGTTGGCTTGAAGAAAATCAACTCTTTCTTGCAATGAAGCCAGACGAGCTTCAGCAGCTTCCTTTTCTTCATTACAGGTATTCAATTTCACAGTGGCACTATCCAACAAACCTTTGGTGTTTTGTTGAAGAGTTTCCAATTCAGCGTATTTCTTTTGAGAAACACAGGACGAAAGAAGAACAGCGAAAACTGCTGCTATTGCAAGATATTTTTTCATTTTAAATTTGTTGAACTTTTGGTTAAACTATGGTAAAAGTAATATAAAAACCTAAAAAAACCTTCTGGGTTTCACAAATTCTTTTTATTTAGAAAAAAATAACAGAAAGGCAAATAGGATTTGGCGTAATAGTGAATAAATAATGGGTTCATACGGCTTTTTTCGTTGATTTTACTAAAATTCCTATAAAATGAATGGTGAGCCCTGATGATCGCAAAAGCATTAGAAAAATTTAATTTCAGAATGAAGAATAGGAATGCTATACCGTCCCAAATCATACGCTCAAAAATTCTAATCCCTCTTTTTTCGGGTAAATTTTTGAGCAAAAGGTAGAGGGAGTTTCTAAAATTGAGGTAGGTTTTTTGGGAAGAGGGTTTCAATGTACCACCGCCAAGGTGAAATACTTTGGTTTGATAAAGGGAATAGACGTTTAAATTTTGATTGAATGCTCTCCAACAAAAATCTATTTCTTCCATATGGGCAAAGAAATCCTCATCGAAGCCTTCCAAAGATTCAAAAATCTTTTTTCTGACGAAAAAACAGGCGCCACTGGCCCAGAATATTTTCTCATCCTTGTCGTATTGTCCATGATCTTCCTCCAAGTGATCAAAAAACCTCCCCCGGCAATAGGAATAGCCCAAACGGTCGATAAATCCACCTGCTGCTCCTGCGTATTCAAATTTATGGGGCTGATTCAAATCCATGATATGGGGTTGAGCAATGGCTGTTTTGGGGTGGTTTTCAAAATGATCCAAAACAGTTAGCAACCAGCCGGGTTTTACCAAAACGTCATTATTGAGTAAACAAATGAGGTCTTCTTTAATAGAAACCAGCCCTTTGTTGTATCCTCCCGCATATCCATAATTGGCATCCAATAAAATGATTTTAACAGTGGGGTGGTTTTTTTCAACATAGGCTACAGAATCGTCTGTGGAAGCATTATCAATAAGATATACCATTGCTTCGGGACTGTTGTCCACCACCTCCTTGAGAAAGCGTTTCAACAACTTCACTCCGTTCCAATTTAATATGGCAATGGCAATCGATCTCATTGGCCGGAGTTGTATTCGGGTAAATCATCTAAGAAAAGATATTGGCCTTTTTTAAAATCCATTTTACAAAAAAAGTGAATTAAACCATTGGTCAGCATCAGGTGGTCACTTTTTAGTACAGAATTGTAGCGAGCAATTTGATCAAATGTTTTTTGAGTCAACTTTACAGTAGGAGCTTTACATTCGATCAATACAGAAATGGATTGGTCGGGTTTAAAAACAACCAAGTCGTACCTTTTTTGTGTATTGTTTAGGGACAATTTTTTCTCAATCTGAATAAAACCCAAAGGTACATTTTTGATTTTCAACAGAAATTGGATACAATGTTGACGCACCCATTCTTCGGGAGTTAAAACCAACCATTTTTTTCTTATCGGGTCGAAAATGTAGCTTTTATTTTCCTTACTTTTAAACGAGAAATCGAATTCGGGAAAATTGAGTTTTTCCATATTGCAAAATTGCATATAATTTTTCAGGATGCAGGAATTTAATCAGTTAATGTCCTCTATAGACCGGGCAGAATACAAACCCTTTTATTTATTATCGGGAACAGAGCCTTATTTTATTGACCGTCTTGAGGCGAAAATCACAGAAAAGTTGACTGACGAGGCCTCTCGATCTTTCGATTATTCATTATTTTACGGAAAAGAGGTGGAACCCCGTCAGATCATTGAAACAGCCAAGCGATTTCCCCTCTTGGCTCCTTATCATTTGGTGGTGGTCAGAGAGGCTCAGCACTTGGACAAATCAACTGATCTGATCGCAGAATACCTTTCTCAACCCCAAGAAAAAACGATTATTGTTTTTTGTTATAAATACAAAGCTTTTGACAAAAGAAAAAAATTGTACAAAGCTGCCAAAAAGTCAGGGGCATTGCTGGAAACGAAAGTTTTGTACGACAATCAAGTAGGGCAATGGATCGCCGTTCGCCTGAAAGTGGCTCAGTTTAAAATAGATGCAAAGGCCCTACAGATCTTATCTGAAGCTTTGGGGAATGACTTGAGTAAAATCGAAAAAGAGATCGGAAAGTTAAAAATCGTTCTAGACGAAAACACCAAAATTACTCCGGAACTCATAGAACAACATGTGGGTTTCAGTAAAGATTACAACAATTTCGAGCTATATAAAGCAGTAGGAAAGCGTGATTTTTACCTATGCACCAAAATTGTAAAATACATGGCAGAAAATCCCAAAAGCCATCCATTGGTACTTACCATCTCGGGCTTTTATAACTTTTTCAGGAGGGTACTATTGTATCATGGCTTGAAAGACAAGTCAAAAGCGGCTTCTTTATTAGGCATTAGCCCTTACTTTATCAGAGACTATGAGCAAGCCTGTGAAAAATTCAGTATTAAACAAGCCGGTAAGGCCATCAAATTAACATTGGAAGCTGATCTAAAAAGCAAAGGGGTAGGCGTTAAGTCAGGCAATCAATATCAGATACTTCAGGATTTGCTGGTCAAGGTCTTTGCCACTTGAGATTAAAGTAAAGGGAATTTGTTGGGATCGTTTTCGTGCATTATTTCGTAAACATATTCAAATATATCCTCCTCAGAAGGTTTTGAAAAATAGTCGCCATCTTCAGCATATGCAGGACGGTGTTCTTTGGCTGCAAGCAGTTTGGGCTCGCTATCCAAAAGAGGGTAAATGTTTTGCTCATCCAACAATTGTTGTAAAATATAAGCCGATGCTCCGCCCGGCATGTCTTCATCTACAATCAACAAACGGTTGGTTTTTGCTAAGCTCTGTCTGATCTCTTTTTCTTTGTCAAAAGGGATTAGCGTTTGTACGTCAATTACTTCTGCTCTGATGTCATATCCCTCGAGTTTCAGAGCTACCTCATGTACAATTCTCAAGGTTGATCCGTAGGAGACAACAGTAATATCAGTACCCTCTTTAAGCACCTCAATTTTACCGATGGGCAAACAATATTCCCCGAGATTCGAAGGAAGTTTTTCTTTGATTCGATATCCATTGAGGGATTCAACGATAACAGCAGGTTGATTGGCTTGGAGTAAGGTGTTGTAAAATCCTGCAGCTTGGGTCATGTTTCTCGGAACCAATAGTTGAACGCCTCTCATCAAATGGATCAAACCGGCCATTGGAGATCCCGAGTGCCATATGCCTTCCAGTCGGTGGCCTCTTGTTCTGATGATCAAAGGTGCCAGTTGTCTGCCTTTGGTCCTATAACTCAATGTAGCTAAATCATCACTTATTATATGAATACAATACAGTATGTAATCCAGGTACTGAATTTCTGCAATAGGTTTTAAACCGCGAATCGCCATACCAATGCCTTGCCCTATGATGGTCGCCTCTCTTATTCCGGCATCGGCAACCCTGAGGGTGCCAAATTTCTCCTGCAATCCCTCTAAGCCTTGATTGACCCCACCAATTTTTCCGCTATCCTCGCCAAAAATGATCAAACGGTCTTCCTTTTTGAGCAATTGATCAAAATTGTCTCTTAAAACGATCCTACCGTCAACCATTGGGGTATCCTGCCCATATTTAGGAGGGATTAATTCAACATGATCTGTTCCGTTGATCCCCTCACTGAAAAGGTGGGAAGAGTATTTTTCCTGTAATGAATCCTTGATGTCTTTTAACCACTTTTTGAAGGATTCGGTGTTTTTTACCTCGTTTCTAACCAGTATTGGGAATGTTTTCCTCGCGGTGGCTATGACATCGTGATAGAATAGTTCTGTTTTTTCATTTAAATTTTTGTGAAGAATTTTTAATTCCACATCGTTGTTGGATTGTGACATAAATTCTTGCAAAAATTCATTCAGTTGATCTTTTAGACTGAAAATGGGTTTTTGATAGGCTTTCCATGCTAAGTTTTTGGCCTCCTTAACTTTGACTTTGATCTCTGATTCTATTTCTTCAAGGGCTTCGATATCAGAAATACCGTTGGAAAGAATCCATTCCCTCATTTTCAGGTTACAATCGTGTTCCTTTTCCCATTGAAGTCTTTCTTCAGATTTGTATCTTTCATGTGAACCCGAGGTAGAATGTCCAAGTGGCTGTGTAAGCTCGGTAACATGAACGATAACAGGGATATGATTTTCACGCGCAATTTTAGAGGCGTAGGCATAGGTTTTTAAGAGTCCTGAATAGTCCCAACCCCTGACGGTCAAAATTTCGATCCCCTGATCATTCTCACGGGCAAAACCAGCCAGAGCTTTGGAGATACTTTCTTTGGTGGTTTGTTGTTTGTTGTCAACAGAAATACCATAACCGTCATCCCAAATACTCATGACCATTGGGATCTGTAAAACCCCGGCTGCATTGATGGCTTCAAAAAACAATCCTTCACTGGTGCTGGCATTTCCGATGGTTCCCCAAGCGATTTCATTTCCATTATTGGAAAACATCTTCGCATTTTTGATTTTTAAACTCCTGTAAATCTTTGAAGCTTGTGCCAAGCCGATTAGACGGGGCATTTGGGCTCCCGTCGAAGAAACATCCGAAACGTGGTTTTTGGTTAGGGTCTGATCCAGCCACACCCCCTTTTCATCAACCAGCGTATTGGAAAAATGGCCTACCATTTGCCTGCCGGCAGACATGGGTTCTTTTTCGATATCGGGGTGGGCATAGATAGCTGCAAAAAGTTTCTTGGGACTTAGGTGTCCCTGGGCAAACATCAAGGTTTGGTCTCTGTAGTAACCCGAACGAAAGTCACCCGGTTGAAAAAAACGATTGAGAACAATTTGAGGTAATTCTTTGCCATCACCAAAAATACCGAAAGTCCCTTTGCCACTCAGTACTTCCCTACGGCCGAGTATACTGGCTTGGCGGCTGGTAAAAATAACTTTGTAATCTTCGAGAATCTGATTTTTGTAATCCTCGAAGCTCAGTGTTGTGTTGCTCTCTTGGCTGTCAATCTTCATTGTGGAATGCAAATTTACAAAATTTTGACTTGGGATATTGTGCAAAAGCAGATCAGCCGATAATACAGCCTTTCTAAAACCACTTCCTGGAAAAAAGCTTTGTCAATTGTTTGGGGCTGAATGTAATTATAAAACGTATTTTGGTTTCATAGGGAATTTCATTGAACTCCAATCCATTGTTGGTGTGAAGGGGAAAAAAGATTTCTAAATAATCGGGAAGGATGTTGAAACGAATTCCGGAGCCATACAAGAAATGGGGATTAGCTCCATGATTTTTGAGTATTCCGAAATCTGTATAGAATTCAATCCATTTCCAAACCCCAAAAGTCAGATTTGAAGATAACAAATAATCATTAGCTGTAGCGGGAAAGAACTGTGATTTAAAGCCCCCTTCGGCCATTACAATTTGTTGGCTAAAAAAACCATCACTTTCTGATCTTCCAAAATAGTTGTATCGAAACAGATAATCTTGCGGGCGATTTAGGTTAAAGTCAAAAAAATTTGTTTCTCGTTGGTTGTGACTTAAAAATTTTCCTGCAAATAATCTGGCTGTGAATTGACTTCCATTGGGCAATAGTTTTCTGTAGTCAAATGTCATTTCAAATTTGGTGAATTTTTTTGAATACTGTAAACCGGTTTCAAAGGTAGTGTGTTTTAAAGCTCCTCGATTTGAGAAAATATATCTGAGGTAAAAAAGTTCATAATTTGGGGTGATGATTGGATTTGGGGGGTCGTCCCTCATCACACTATAGTAGTATAATCCAATTGCGTCACGCTTGTTGGATCTAAAATCATCGGTTCTGAAATAAAGGTTGATCCCCGGAGTTATGACTTGATATCTTAAGTCTTCCATATAATGATAACTGCTGCCAAAAAAGCTCAGAGAAGTTGCATAATTGCTCTTACCGATATTGTTGAGCAGATAAGACATAATGACTTTTCCAACCAAATCTTTTTGAAGTGTAGAGTATTGAGGCATCAATTCGAAAGTGAATTTTTGAGTTAATAACCCCTTGTCGTAAAACCTTGATCCCAGTGAGAGTCCATCGTACAAATTGTAATTGACCATGGGATTATAATAAATTTGATTCCTCTTGGGAGACTCATAATCCTTCAAAAAATTGAATTGAATGGGTTTGAAGTTCAGAAAATTTTTGGTGTAACGCCAATTATTATTCTTATTGGATTCCGGCAATCTTATTTTGGGATTGATGGCCACATAGTCGGGTTTTAAATTTTTTAGTGTTACGCTGAGGTCTGTTCCCATTTCCTCAATCCAAAGTTTATCGAGAATTGTATCATTTTTTACTTGTGAGAGTACAAAGGGTATATTATCATTGGAGTACTTAGACAACCTAACCCTAATACTGTCTTTGTTCTTATTAAGTTTTTTTATACTGATGTCAATAGGCAACCGTTCTTTGAGATAAAAACTTTCAAACCAATCAATGTCTTTTGGGCTGTGTTTTTTCATTAAATTAAGCAAGCTCAATTGCTCTTTAGATTGATTAAGATATTCTTTTAATAC
>VMHT01080540.1_pt1 | contig 15506 bp, 18 predicted proteins | sample 4693611 | NCBI WGS metagenome assembly VMHT01 (sample SAMN12280063, study PRJNA550983) | marine metagenome | isolation source: seawater sampled from same location over 5 years 0.02-0.2 micron viral filtrate | place: USA: collected off the coast of southern California halfway between the port... ... | reverse complement strand
TTTCCTTAGGATTGCGGAACCATTACAAGTTGATGCTGGAAGACCAGTAGTCGCATCAAATGTAGGGTTATGAATCGTTTGACTAGCGGACGTGACATACATAAGAGAATTACCAGGCTGAGTCGGATTCCAATCGGGAGCATAGATATGTGATTTATCTTGAGAGAAAGTATTCAATCCTGTATTTTGATTATCTGCTTTAGTCCAGTATTCAGAAGCATTTGTGTATGTCACACCTCCTGGAGATATAGAACCAAATCTTCTGGGTAGAGTAATATTCATTTCACCATTTGTATTTTTATAGAACTGAACTGCGATCGATACTTTATTATCTTGAATAGGAATTGTATCAGTTACATTTGAAAACTCTTGTATCCCATAACCATCAGGGAATGGTAAAACATAAGTTTTATACTTCTCTCCAAATCCTACGAAGGAAGTATTAGAAACATTAGTATATGTGATTTGTGTCTTTTGCCCTATATCTTTTCCTTTGAACTCAATTACTGAAGCACCAGCACCTCTTTCAGAGATATATGCTGAATTAATTGAGACTGTATCTCCAATATTGAGATGTATTCCATTACTAACTTTATTTGTATAAAGTGAGTTATCTGTATCAGATAATTTTGAAGCATTATATTCTTCAGAAGATAATCTGTTACAATCCAAAAGCAAAGTCTGAGTGTATCCCGACATTTATAAAAGAGAAGTTATTTTATTTTTGATAGGCCAAATGTTTGACGTTTTTAAGCAAGGGCGGTGAATGCGTAACCACCATTCAACTGAGTAATCTTAACCATTTCGATCCATGATCTCTGTGTGAATACATCACTTCCATCGGTTTCAAGTGCATCATACTTGAAGAATACTTCAACACCTCGGCTATTGACCCTTTCATTTCTATTCAGACGATTTGCTAACCAACCAAAACGACCAAAGAGACCTCTTCCACCCAAAGCCGCCGCCGCACGACCAGAACTCTGTTTATATCCCATAAACTTATCATCTGTTAAAGCAACACCTTCAGAACTGTACTCTTCACGAGTGACAAATGGAGGGACACCTTCGGCCTGAGCAACATTGTGGAAATGGCGAGCAGAGTTCTTGACATCAATAGGATATAGAAATCTATCATTGTATTTGATATTGTAGGTGATTGAACCATTTACCTTCCCAGCAGCGGGAACATCCCCAAAGACATAATTATTTCCAGGAACCATAGCGTGATATTTATTGAGAATACTTAAATCATCTGATTTGTCCGACTGAACACCACTCATAACCTTGGTGACTATACGACCAGCACCACCAAGATTTCTTATCTGTTGCTGAGCAGCAGTTTCCGAAGTTAGAGAAACCTTTGAATGACGATAATCAAAATGATTAATAGTAATCTGCTGATTTGCCTGAGCATAAGCATCCATCATCTGCTGAGGATAATAAATATAATCAGCAATAAACTTAACTTCATCCTGATCAATTGCGTATGCTGCCGTCGCCACAGTGGAGGCAGATTGACATCTTTCACCCGCATCAGCGAAGTGTAATTCAATCGATACTTGTTCCTTCATCATGTAGAGTGGGAGCTGTGTTTGCTTCAACATAGGGAATAGATCCGAGAGAGCAATCTGTAACACTGGACTATTCTTAATGTTTGCGAACTGTGGAAGACGTAGATCACCCTCCCCCCCTGTCGTCGCAACGTTATATTCCTTACCAGTCGCAAGACCATAAGTCGGTGCTTTTGTATCATTTGCTGCTCCTCCACTAGTATCAGTTGCATCGCTGTATCTAAACTCGTGACAGATTGATCTACCACTTTGAGGGAGTTCCCTCTCTAACTGATGTTCATTATTAATAAACATAGACTTGTATGCGGTGAGGAAATTGTATCCATCGATCTCTTGGAGAGTTTTAGTTCCAACCTTCAAAGCACATCTTTTAATCAAAGAAGCAACTCCAACATTAGGAGGAAAGAAACGATCAGCAGTATCGGGTTTCGTAACAGCAAGAGTGATCTTCGAATGACTGTGTAAGATTCCCTTATTCAATAAAACAAATCGGCAGAAAGTATCCGAAATAACGACTGGCTCAGTAATAGAAGTTTCAACATCAGTAGCAGTTGAAGTCTCCATGGGGGAAACCTTTAGTAAATCCGGAACTATTTGATCCTGTGGGACAGGAGCACGTTCCATCATTGAAGAAGCAGTATCAGCAGCATCAAGACCAGCAGAAAGTGATTTATCCATCTTTTATAAAAGATTGAAATAAAAAAAAATAATTATTAAAAAGTTTTTTCAATTTAGCTCATAACCTGAATCCCTCCTGGTCCAAAGACCAGGGTGTTTTTATTATGAACAAAGAGATAGAATGCCTGAGGAGAATCATCCGTAAGACCGAGAGACATATTCAATCCAAAATTGACTGATCTAAAATCGACACCTTGATCAGATACTCGATCGTATGCGACACCAACACCAAATCCACAACCACCATCAGCGAAGTCCTTGTCGAAGCGAGCAGGGGTTTCACCCCCCGCATATCTTGTATTCACTTGATTAATAGAAGTCCTCTTAATATCAGCAAACTTAGTGATAGCATCCATGTAATAATATACAATCTGAGGATCTACTGTCTTATTAGTTGTATCAGTACTTTGAAGTGTCTCAATATTGTAATCAAGTGGGAACTTACTACCATTACGAGTGAAGAATAATTCGGTGATATCAGCACTCGAACCATCCGACTTGGTTGGATATAATGTCGCAAGACCATCATATAAATAATTATTGATATGACTTGCTGGAACAATATTAGCAAAAGCACCTAATACTCTCGAAAGACCTAACTGGAAATTTATAATACCATTCGCAGAGTTAATTGTCTGATAATAAGAATTAATAGAATTGTATTCAAAGGTTCCTGAACTCTGACTCTTCAATCCAGCCATCGTCTGAGGATCTGGTGTGATTGTTTCACAGCAAAGAGAAATATCCTGGAACTCATAGAATGCTTCACCAGTCTCAGTCGCGACGTTGGTATTTGAGTGGAAGACCTGCTGATCCGGTGCTAAATGTAATTCAATCAAAAGACCACCAATCGCCTCAGGCATCAGAGGAATTGGATTGCGTCCATTGAAAAGACCACACGGGAGAGCACAGCAGAAATGATTACCAGTAGTTTCCTGAGAAGGAATATTTACAACTGATTGAGTCTGAGCATCATAGTTAGGGAGAATTAAAGCAGAAGTATATAAATGACCCATGTTATCTTGTGCCGAAGAAGTCACTGGAAGATAAGAAGCAAGGAATCGATTGTAATGACGAATTGTTTCAATCGTCTGACCAGTTTTCTGAGATTTAATTGTCAGAGTATCTATTGTTGAATAAACACCCAACTTCTCACTCATAGCCAGAGGAGTCGCAGATGAGCTATCAGTTCCAGCAGATAAGAAAGCACGGAACTGACCAGTAAATCTTAGAGTATTTCCTAGGAGCAATGCATCCTGTTCTCCAATAATAAATTGGATTACGGGATTACCATTACGATAAGAGACGGATCCATTCGCTGTCACATTAGAAGGAACGATTTCAAGATTGTGTTGAGTCGCAGTTGCCATATTTTATGATATGACCTTTAAAAAAAAATAATTTATTTAATTTAAAATTATGGAAGTTCTATCTTAGACCTCAATCACTTTTGAAATAAGAAATAGTCATATTGACTATTTCATGGTCATATTGACCAATTACTTCTTATACCTCAACCTGAATGCCTCCCTGTCGAATTACTAATCTACGAAGATGAGCAACAAAGTTCATCCAAAGGTGGTTCTTAGAAGGAGGAGTCGCACCAGTGTATTCCACCTGAAGATTGAAATCCTTCCCTCTAGCATCATAAACAGCATTCTGCCCGAGAGCAAGTGCCCGACCAATGAAGAAATTATCACGGAATGCCCTGAAAGATAGAGGTTCAATATCAGCCATCGCCAATGCTTTCTCCGCCTCAATACACCATTGCTGGGAAATAGATACACGATTGGAAATCTTAGTAGTATCAACCTTTCTCGAAGGATTAATCTTACCATCATAGATCAATTGATAGTTCTGGAGTTCATCAGCGATTCCTACTAATCCCGAGCGATTCGAGCGATTGACTACATCGTCCGGATCACTATCAATCAAGTAAGTTGCTGAAGCAGAGAGTGATTGTTTCGCCGAATATACCGTAGCATCCGTAGGGACACAGAGAATCGAAGAAGCACGACTTTCAATAAGAGGAAGGCGAATGTTAGCAACTAAATCACTTGCTACTTGAGAATATCTGTAATTAGTGTATGAACGATAATCATAATTCATTGTTCCACCTTCCTTCATCATTTGCATCATGGAGTTTTCATATCCATCCGGAACAGATATCTGAGCAACAACCATCTCAACATTTGAAACTGTGTATGTTGGATCAAAAGATGCTTTCTTATCGACCGACTTAGAAACAAGGATTGCTACATTACCCGAATCCCCACCTACATCAACACCTAAATTATTTGTGATATTCGCACTCAAAGTAATCTTTGTCTTAGCAGTTCCCACAACCAGAGCATCAGATATTTGCTCTATTTTAGTAATATGGGCATCACTCGTAGTGAATGAAGAATTATCTGCTAATGCTAGGGCAACTGATTGTCCCACAACAAAAGGACAAGTAGCAACAGAAGTTTGATTCTGATCTCTGGAAAGGAATAGTATATTAGTCGTACCAGCATTCGCAAGGACACCCGCCGTAAGACCAGCAGCAGAATCTGAACCATTCTTTGAGAAGAATTGTGGGTTCAATCCTAGACGACGATCCTGAATAGTGCTGTCTAACTGACGGAATACCCTCTTCGAATCCTGAAGTAAAATCTCAATAAATAGACCATCCGTGAGTAGAGCAGGGAATACAGCATCATTTCTAAAGAGACCCGTATTGAGTTCTAACTCACCAGTGACAACTTGTAAAGAAGCATTAGCAAAAGCATCATTCTGAGTTTGAGTTTCCTTAGGGAAGTAAGGATTGGAAAAACAATTAGCACAATCAGTCTTAGTGCTTCCCTTAGTTCCACGACATGCGGGATCATATCCAGTAGCACCATCCGTCAAGACACGTTTATTCACCATACTCTGATTCTTCTCGTAATCGAAGCGGAGAGCAGTCAAAACATCATACCCTTCTATCTCCTCCAGAAGAGCCGTCTTGCGTCCAGTAAATACACGAACAGATCGAATCAAAGAATGTAATCCAGTCTCTGCGTCTAACTGAAGACGGCAAACCTCACCAGCAGTTTCAGAAGGCATAGCAATAGAAACATTCATCTTTAATTTACTCTGACTTAAATCAATGAACTTAGAGGTTGGAGGGATGTATAAATCGATACGTCCTCCAGGTTTGTAATCAAGACCATTCTCTGAAGGAACAGCAACAAAGGTTTGTCCAGTTTTGACTTTATCGGATGACACGAAAAATGATGACATTATTTTATAAACAGACAAACATAAAAAAAAATAAAGTTAATTTTCAAATAATCTTAAAATGCTCCTCCCGAGCCAGTGATTTGCATCTTTGCCGATACTGGTGCCGATGCTACCAATCCCATAGACTGGAATGCTGGACTCACTTGGGTCTTTTGTATTCCTGCGTCATCTGGATCTGTTGTTGGATCTGTGATTGGAGCAGCATCAGATTGTTTCTTATCTTCATCTTTCGATAATCCATCTATACCATCTATGACTCCACCCAAAAGACCTACAGCACCTCCTAACAATTCCAAAGGAGGGAATGCGGTTCCAACAACATCGAGAGCAGCTCCCGCCATCTGGAAACTATCACCCCACTTCTCTGCTGTATCATCATTCCCAAAGAAGTTTTTATTATTAGCAAGATTAGCAAATCCTTCACCCACATCCACTAGTCCTCCAAAATCTCCTATTGCTTTTCCACCTACTTCTGATAATGTTGAAAGACCTGCTTCACCTAATAACGCAGAGGCACCAGGGACTTTAGATAATCCCCCTTTAATAATTGCTGCTCCTATCCCAGAAGATTCGATCTTACCAGTATCTTCAAGAGCCTCGCCCCCAGCAGTTGCGGCTCCTGCGGCTCCTTCTCCTGCTCCACCAGCGGCGCCCGCGGCATCTCCTGCTCCACCAGCGGCGCCTGCTGCGTCACCTGTGTCGGCGGCGGTGCGGGCTGCTGCTGCGGCATCCCCAGCATCACCTGCGGCTCCTGCGGCTCCAGTTGCGGCATCCCCAGCATCCGCTGCGGCATCTCCTGCTGCTCCGGCTCCTCCTGTAGCACCTTCTTCAGCACCCGCGGCTGAACTGAGATCTGTTGTAGCAGTCTCGGCTGCTTTATCTCCCTTACCTAATCTCCCTAAAGTTGATTTGATTGCTCCTTGTCTTTCCGCAGTTTGTTTCGCAAAAGCAGCACCTAAACTACCTTCATCAGCAGCCGTTTGTCCTAACTTATATGCCCCATAAGCATTCTGTATTAATCCTTTTCCATCTTCAGTTCCATCGATCGCAGCATCTTCCTCTACTGTATTTTTATCATCCGATGCATCCCTTTTCTGTTGCTTGACAGCAGTATCATAATCCGATAAGACTTTATTATTATGTTCTCTTACTAAATCGTTATGGGCATTCACTCTAGCATTGAAAGCATTACCTTCACTTAAACTTTGAGCATATCCATAAACAGATGACATTTTATAAAAGAATAATTATTTTAATTTAATCCTCTGGAATATTTTTTTTAACTTCTCCAGAAAATAGTAATCTATCCCCCTCAGCCAATTGTTCTTCAAAGTTTCGAAATGCTCTGGCTGGATTACTCTGAAGATCTAAATACAAAAAATCATATCTCTCTGCTGTTGCCTTGTGATATATCTTTTTGAAATTATCATCTCCACCAAACATTCCGGAATATTCTGCCGCGATCTTTTCGAGTTCTGACATGTTCTGTAAATTTAAACAAATGAATGCGTTAGTATTATTTCTAATGACTGGTCCCAATGCTTTGAATGATTGAACTGATATCGCCAAAAGACCTATACCAAAATGCCTTGATCTTGTGACTAAAGAGTTCAAATAACTATTACGTTTTACTGATCCTAGGATATCATCAAAAATCATTCCAATGAATGGTCTGTCATCGTCAGAAAAAGATTTCTGTTGGGTTATAAGACCTCCAAGGACTTCATCTGAATATCCAGTATAACAATCACATGCTTGTTTTAAAAATCTACCTGTGACATCCTGTTCGATCGTATTGCTCATAATGGTCACGTTATCATGTACGTCTTTATAAAACTCATCCCGAAGAATGAGATTGGTGAGTAGATTTGTCTTGCCAGATTTTGTAGGAGCAATGATAGTCATTATACACGGTAACTGAGGGAGATTACTGTGAAGAATCTTCCTAGGCTTCTCTCTGGGTGGCGATTTTACCTTCATAATTCTTGGGGGAGTTCCTTCCATTATTCAATGAAGTAGATTTTATTTTCAATAACATTAACTAAAGTATTGTCTCCATGGGTCTGATGACGGTTGGGGGTTGATTGCTTGCTGAATCAATCGAGTCTGTTGTGCCTTCTGTGCCTCTTGTGCCTGTTGCTTCCTTTTGACTGCCTTCTGTTCTTTTCGATGAGTATCATAAGTATGTATAGCATTGATCATGGCATTCTCAAGATCTTGTTTCGAATACATATTCGCCGTCATTGCCGATGCAAGTCTTTCAGCCTCCTTCGACTGACGTTCTACTTCTTGTTCTTGCTTCTTCTGCTCTTGTTCTAATCTCTTCTTCTCACGCTTCTCTTCTAATGCTTGATTCTTTTCTTTTTGTAATGCTTCCTTTTCTTCTTTACGTTTCTTTCTATTCTCTGCTGCTTTTGCTCTAATCCTTTCCAGATGTGCCTTTTGCTTTTCTGTCATCTCACCCTTACGCTGATATTTACGTCTCCCCTTCTTTTGTGGAACTTCACCAATTTCTGAGTTCATTACACTTTCCTCAGAGACTATGTTATTTTCCTGCGCATTGAATACTTCCCCTTCTTCAAAAGATGGTTGTGGATCTATTGGAACTATTTCTTCATCTAGTGCTTCTGAAACTTCGTTTTGATCGCTAGGCATTTGTTTCTGGTCCCTTTGGGATAACTCTTGAAGGATATTATCAATAGGAGCAACTGTAGGCACTGGTTCTGGCTCAGGTGGGGGCATTTCGATTCCTGGGAGTTTAGAAGGCATATTTATGAATATACTTAGAAAAAAATAGAAGATAGAAATCAATTTAGTAAAAGATAGACTTATATTTCTTTATCTTTTAACGATTTATAATCGTTGTTTCTCCCGAACATGGAATACAATTTCAGTCGAACCAGTTAGATCTTCCACAAATGTTTCATCTCTTCTTACGAGATCAACTGTAATATCTGTGACATTTATTGGCTCTGTATTATTCAAATCCACATATAAACGATCTGATTCTTTGAAAAATAATGCTCCACTTTCATTTCCAGCGTTATCAAATCGAGGAATCATGCTTACAATCTTAGATACAGATCCTTTTCCAGTATTGTATGTTGTATGACCAAATCGAGGAAGTCTAATAAAAGCAGAAGATTGACTCGAAGTCTCTGGAACTTCAGATGTGAAAGAAGAACCTACTGTCGATGAGATTGACGCTACCGGAGGGAAGATTGTATAGGGATCCATACCCAATTGTCTGGCTGAGTTCGGAGCGCCCGCCCAGTTGTTCAGTCCCATGGGAAAAAGATATGCTTTATTGTACCCCACAATAAATATATTTTCAAAATCTGCCATAAGATTTCCACTCACTCCCTTATAAGGATTTTTAGGAACAATATCGGATTGAATTGTTCCAGTATTGGCAGAGAATGACATCCAAGGACGTTTTTCTAGTCGGAAAGGCCAAGTCCTTGAATTGACCCAAGGACGTATATCACTTTGTTTTTGAACTCCCTCTGCTGCTGTAAAATAATCATTAGTGCATCGCGCACCCCAATCGCCAAGACCGAAAAATACATTAGTATCCATTGTTGTCCCTGTGCGTTGATGATATTCTGTTATAGCAACTTCTCTTTCGTCATCGAATAAATACATTTGTGGATACATCTTCCAGCAAGATTGATTGATAGGTTTAGGAATCGTATTTTTGAAATCAGCACTATCCGATTTATTCACAGTCACAATTACTTTTCCCGCCTGATCAGTGACAGTTAATATTTCATTCTTACAATTGAAAGTGAGTGCGGTGACTTCAGATACGTTGATAGGAGATGCTGTAGCAAAAGAACTATTCGAAGCATTATTGGGAGTTGTCTTAGAATAATAAACAATCTCTTTCATAGCACCAGTGATATCACCTTTCGACTTATCAAATCTTCTTACAAGATGATATAATTTTAATACTCCATCTTTACCTTCTGCGGCATAATCCCAAGCAGTATCATTATCTTGACCTAAACCTTTATTTTGTCTTAACTTTATTGAACTTCCTGTTCCATTCATTATATCTGCTATAGTTCCTTTTTTATAATCATATGCTCTTGTAAGACCTACTACAAACTGTCGTGTTGCTCGCCCCTCCGGCGTATTTACCCCATTTCCAGTTAAGGAAACATTAAAAGTAACAGAACCATTATTCAAAGATATTGGGCCTGAGCCGTCCCCTTCACAAGCGAAAAGCAAACATTGATCAGTATCAGTTGATGTCATACATCCATTTGTTCCATTATAATCAGGAGCAGTTCCGCCATAAAGATTTTGTTCCATACCATCTGGGGGAATAAGATTAGTAGGTGCTCCTGTATTTTGTTGAAACTGAAACTTAAAACCTTCCAAAACCGATATAGTTGTTCCAACATCTTTGCTCATTAGAGATCCATTTTGAGTAGAAGATGTATTTACTTCAGGATGATAGCAATATGCTTCCTTAATCATTTTTCTAAAACCTCCTATAAACTCTTGAACACCAACAGATGATCGAATTAAGTTTTCTTGAGATATCGGCCATGAAGTAGTTTTTGGAAGAGCACCAGTTCTCGAAACACTTGTATCTAATCTTTCACCAAACCAAAACAAGGTATTTGATCCATCCGAATAATCAATTACAGGATTACGATTAATCTTTACACTATCCACAGCAATCTGTGAATTGGGTTTTATTTGTAATGAACCTCTCAGATGATTCGTATATTGAGAAGGATCTTCAATACCTATGGAATTAGTATTTACTTTCGACTGAGAAGATGTAATCAGCAATGACATTTTATAAATGATAGCAATAAAAAAATAAAATCAATCAAATTATAATTATATGAAATCAACCAAAAGATCTAAGAAAATCAAGAAAGTCAAAACTCCAGATACTTCTGGAATGGGAATGAAACCAAACTACACTTATACTTTCTCATCACTTAATGTAGAGAAAGAAGTAAAAGACAATAAAGTTGTAAAAGAAAAAGATGTCTTTGAATTACCTAAAAAGAAATCTGGATATTAAAATAGATTGAAAGATGGGTGCTGATCCTTATCCCGGCTGGAGTCCAAATTCCCACCATCCTCCAGGCAGGGACAGAGAAAAATCATATTGGTCACGTTATCACGAATACAAAAAGCAAGAATATTATGGAGAAAGGAAAGGTGGAAATCCTTTTGAAGAATGGTTTCGCGGTGAATGTGGATTGGATGATGATGATCCTTTTGTCGATGAATCACAACCAAAATTTAAGCAAAATGCTTGGTCGATCCTAGGGATAAAAGAAACAGATGATGAAAGTATAATTAGAAAAGCATATTATAAATTAGCAATGGAGTATCATCCAGATCGAGGAGGGGATAAAGCCGACATGGCGAGATTAAATAATGCCTATGAATATGCGATGAGATTTGTATAATCCCCTAAACTCAATTAGACCTCTATGGGTTTTGAAAACGAAAACTATCATATTGATAGTATTTGGATCGTATTGATTTTACTTAAAAAACCCGCTTTTTTAAACAGATGTATCATAAATCCTTAAACTATATTTCTAATAATATCTTTGTAATTTCATTGCTCTGAGACTTTTGAAAACGAAAACTATCATATTGATAGTATTTGGATCATATTGATTTTATTTAAAAAGATTATGTTGATAATAATTATAATGGTGGTAGATCAGGAGTGGGTTAAGCAAAATATGAAAGATATCTCAAAGATTTACAATCGGTTGAATAGAGATCAAGCATCATCAAATCGTTCTAGAGATTTAGAAAAATTAAAAGAAAATGCCGATACTATTAGATATCGTGGATACTATGAGTTAGCACGAAAACAAGAAAAAGAGAAAGTTAATAAAGCAAAAACAATTGGAGATAATCTTGAAAGACTTCGAATGGATGAAATCATCGAATGTAATGCGAGTAATACAAAACAAGCAATCAGTAATACAGATGAAGCAATTGATATATTAGATGATCAATTGAGAGAAAAAGATAAACAGATAAGTGATCTTTTAGAATTATCAAAAGCAAAAGATAAACAGATAGAGAGTCTTTTAGAAATCATTAATCAAAAGTTATCTCTATCCTTTTCTTAATTACATTCAATCCTAGAGGATTATAACTACTAATATCCTTTGCTTCATCTTCTATTTTCTTTAAATATTCCTCCATACTGTAGGTCTTGTATCTTTCACGTTCTATGGGTTTTCTTCCTCTTAATGATTGTTCCAGAATCCTTCTTTGAAGAGGTGGAGTTATCTTAATATCATAAATATTAACTATCGCGTTTCGATCTGGAAGAGGTATTTTACTTTTTTCATAATATAATACTTGATATATCTTCTTCATCATTTTAGCATTTGGTTTGATTTCTCGAAAGATCTCCTTATTATGCTCACATGTTGTCGGCCATTCATCTTCAGTCAAGGCACTATCATCATCAACTCTTTTAACTTTGTATCCCCTATTATATGTAGGTTGTTGTTTCTTTGAACTTCCATGGCGGCTCATGTTGAATAATAAGATATTTATTTTTTTAAATCAAGACGAAATTACTTTTTCTTACCAATATCTTTGTGGGCAGCAGAGATCGACATACCTTTCCTCATTCGAACCATCATCTTCATTCGATGAGATTTAATTTCACTTGCCGACATTTTATCTTTATGTTTTTCCATATGCTTCTTTAAATCTGCTTTCTGCTTATCTGAAAGAGATCTAGATCCTTTGGTTTTAGGCTCAGGCGATGCACTCGGCTCGGAGGTTGGTTCAGCGGCGGATCCGTATGATGACATTTATAAACATAACAAACATTTTAATTATTCTTCATCTAAATTATCAACTTCTTCATCTGTACCTTCGGCATCAACAACTTCTTCAACAACCTTCTCTCCTGCTTCTAATTTAAGTATTTCTTCTTCAGTTGCTTTTCTCCCAGTAAATTTTTCTAATTCTTCTACAGTTCTACACTTGCTCAATTTCTTTGGTTCCATTTTATAAGAAGAATAAATATTTTATTTTTATCTCATAAAACCCTTAATTTTTAGTTTCTTGACTTCATCTGCTAGATCCTTATCTGCCTTTCCCCATGTACCAGGTTGCTTCATAATAAAAGAATATATTCTACCATATCCCCATTGCGATGCACTCATTTTTCCCCCGAGACTCTTACCTCCAACCTTTTTTCCCGAAGAAGCAGATCTAACCGATTGTGGATTTGATTTTCTAGCACCGACTCCTCGATAATATACTTTATCAAGTATCCGCTTAGGAATACCTGTAGTCTTAACAATCGCTGCTTTACTGTGTCCTTCATCTTTTGGAAAACCATACTTAGCATTATACTTCTGTTTATTTGTGACTACCATATTTTTTTATATGATATCTTTTATAATAATGTCAAAACCCGTATCTGTAAAAATAAGTAAATCTACTAAACCCGAGAAGAAGATGATGGCGGTCTTTCAGTTAGATAATGGACGCTCCAGGACAACGCACTTCGGAAGCGCCGGAATGGACGATTACACCAAAACAAAAGACAAAGCCCAGCGAAAAAGATATTTAGAAAGGCATCGTCGAAGAGAGAATTGGAATGCTCCAATGACGGCCGGAGCTCTGAGTCGATGGATCTTATGGAATAAGGAAACACGGGCGGCATCAATCTCTGCGTATAAAAGTAGATTTAAATTAAAATAAAATAATTAACGAGAGGGTACAGGATATAATTTTTCTGTTTTAGTTCCAATAGGTCCTTGGGTTTTAAAATCCATAACAGTTACATCTTTTAAATTACCGAGCGATTGTTTATATTTCTGAGAAACAAATAATCTCTTATGAGGGAATTGTTTTAAGGCAAGAAATCTTTTGCCGAGCTCGACAGTAAATTTATCTCGATCATCCATTTTGACAAACATATCATTTGGATTCATATTCATTCTAGAAGATCTACTAGTCCATTTTCTAATTGCTTCTTGGGGAGATTGTTTCTCATGAGCAAAATGTAATTCAACATCACCTTTCGATCCTTTGAGTAATAATACAGGATATTTTGAGATTACTCTTCTATATTTAGATTTTCCTCCAAACTTATCATTACCATTGTCGGGTAGTTGAGCGACAGGTTTAATTTTCATATATTCATTAAAGTTCTCTAATAAGGTAATGTAGTCGGGAGCATAAATAAAAATCGAAAAGAAGGGAGAATCATATGGTTTATTCAATGCTTTCATATAGGCGACACCGTAGCAATTATCAGAAACAATAGTCCAATCTCTTTTCACAGATGCTTTTGAGACAGTATCTGGTTCAGCCTTATCTGCTTGTTTCCCATAAGATGTAAGATTTTTTTTAATCTGTGGAATTGCTCCCTTTGCCTTTTGTGGAACAGTAACCACAGACTTATCCTATTTAGATTGCTTTTTGATAAATGCTAATGCTTTCTGTGGAGTGGCGGAAGATGCCCCTAACACAGGCGATGCATTCGCTTGTTTATTATATTCTCTCAAAGGAGCAGTGATGGCTGATGCTTTCAATCCTTTTGCTCCTGGAAGACCTAGAACTTGGGCAGAAGTGATTTTCACAGTAGAAGATTTCTTTTTACTTTTTCTGAGTTCTTTAGCATACATAGTTTTAAACTTCGTTCTGTTCTCAGGAGTATCTATCATTTTTACTCCCTTGAAAGTTTTGAGATATACTTTTTTCAAATCAGCCATACTCATTCCTTCGATCAACTTCTTATCCATCATCCTGCTCAATTTACCGACGGTTAGAATATTAGACATCTTTTATACACTTACAAACATTTTATTTTATTAAACTAATTTATCAATATCATCATCAGGATAAGGAAGGATATTATCTTTTGACTTTGTTTTTTCCTTAGGAATGAGACGAGGCGTTCCTTCATTCGAAACTTCATCTAATATTTCTTCTTCTTTTTTCAAAATCTTATCTTCTTTTTTATTTAATTTCTTTGCTTGATCTTTGAGTCCTTTCATTTCATCTTCATTAGGTGGTCTGCGTTCGCACTGAAAGATGTAGCATAGATTTACTTTACAATGACATTTGCTCTGCCATACAACTAGTAAAAGACTAGCGACTGCTCCCAGTACGAGAACTATGGCTCCTGCCGCCTGATCGACAGAATAATCTTGTAATTGACCTTCTTCGCTCATTATATACCAAATTTGATATTTAAAAATAATTTACTAAAATTATATGTTTATAAGATGTCTAGCGTCTCACAAAGATTTATTGATGGATTGAAAGAATATAATCTCACATTGGAAGAGATTCAGAAAAGTGGATGGAAATATGCTGGAGGGGATGAGTTTGCTGGGATAGGTCCTTTGAATTATTTTATGAGTCTGTTTGGTTCAATTCCAGAACAAGTTTATGGGCATGATATCCCAGATGAATGCATCTGTGGTCATCCAATCAAAAGACATTATTTTATTACAGATAAAGATAATGATGGATTATTGTGTATTGGATCAGAATGTATTAAAAGATTTTTACCAGAGAATGTTCAGGGTCGAACTTGTGCGATGTGTATGGCTCCCCATCGAAGGACAAAGAATAATATCTGTTTTGATTGTGAGAAACAAATAAAGAATGAAAAGAAGAAGTTATGTGCTGATTGTGGAGGTCCTAAGGAAAAGTGGAACTTGAAAAGGAAAAGATGTTATGAATGTTTCAAGGAAGTTAAGTGGGAGAGGCAACGTCAGTCTGGTTGGTGGTAGAGATATCTTCTGCTAATTCAGGAGATCCTTTGTGAGGTGCGTTATCTTTAAAACCCATTTCAACTTCATGAGCCATGACTCCCCTTACTACATCCACGTGAGTCCCAGCCAATTTAGCATCTTGTACATTAGTTTCCTTGAACATTTCCTTAGAACAAGTATTATTATTATGACACACACATATCATAAGATGTTGAATATCTAAATTGAGAACTTGATT